>ERZ1673738.901-NODE-901-length-48726-cov-6.295556_pt1 | contig 48726 bp, 37 predicted proteins | sample MGYA00580198_ERZ1673738 | MGnify/ENA primary metagenome ERZ1673738 (study PRJEB41218, sample SAMN15661784) | gut metagenome | host: Homo sapiens | place: Canada: London | collected 2015-08-20/2019-03-30 | study: EMG produced TPA metagenomics assembly of...
CTTTACTCATCCACAAAGTCTTTCCATTAAAAATAAAATATAAATCAATTATCCATCCAATTACACTTCCAAAAATAATCCATGCAAAGCCAGAATAATAATGACCTTTCACAAATCGATAGAAACCATAATAGAACCCATTAATAATTGGAAGTGACATTAAAATTTTAAAAGCTTTAGATTGATTATCCATTTTTTCTGCTATCGCTTTTCTTTTTTCCACAAACGAAGTGTCTAATTGCGGATTCTTTTTTCGAACATACGCAATGATATGAGTAACTAATAATAAGCCTACGCCAAGAAGAATAAACACTAAAGACATTTGTCCTGATGTTCCCATAATATACTCTGCATCACGGAGTGGTTCTAAAATATAACGCACTGTGCCATACCAAATCAAATAACTATAAGCTTGAGAACCTGGAACAGCCCATTTTTTTAATAATCCACCTACAACATAAGTGATTAAGAAATAACCTAAAATATTTAAAAGAGCTTCTACTAAGAAAAGGGGTACGACAAAATGTCCTAAACCATCCATATATTGATTCACAATAATTTGTGGTAAGAACCACCAGTTACTCGCATCTGCCGAAGCGCCATACACTTCAATGTTAGTAAAATTACCTAAACGACCAATGGCTTGGGCAATTAAAATACCTGGAATTGCTGCATCAATCACTTTCATTGAAGAAATTTCTTTCTTCATTTCGGTTAAAATCCAAATGCCCACAAAAGCACCTAAAAGAACGCCACCTTGTATGGCTAAACCACCACTACGAACATCAAAAATTGCTTTTATTGTATGATTATTAGCTAAGGATCGATTCCATTCAGAAATGACCCACCATGCTCTAGCGCCCACAAGTCCCATAGGGAAAGCAATATAGAAAATCTTTTCTAAGAAATCTCTTCTTTCACCCATTTTATGAATCTTATTCGATGCGATTAATAAAGCAATTAAAGCACCTGTTAAAATAAATAAAGCATAAAAAGCAATGGTTGGACGTTCAGCATTTAAAGGGAATCCTTTTGGAAGAGGTGTTTTAATTACTGCATCCATTTGATAAACCATTAAAATACTAAATACAGTGGTTACTCCAATAGCAATCTTACGACCGATTTGGAAAAATTTACTTTCTTGATAATCAGGAAACTTCACAATATATTCATGGGCAAAAATCAAAATTGCCGCTGATTCTAAAGCATAGAGAAGGAAAGTATAGAATAAGAACGCTCTTAGAGAAATACTAATAAAGGTTGTACCTTTTATTAATCCATAAATACTTGTAACTAAGATAAATACAACTTGAACTACACTACCAATAATTGAAGCAAGTTTTGTTCTTTTTTCGGTTGTTTCATGGAGACCTTTTTCTTTCCACATCACGCGAAATATATATTCTATCATAGGAAATAGAAACGCTAATAATGTCCAAAGAATTGAAACATAATCACTATGTTCTTTGACTTCTACTTTCTCTTTTTGTTCTTCTTCCATAATTTTCGACTCCTTTTTATGACTATAAACTATCACTTTCTAAAAGAAAGTGCAACCCTAACACAAGCCTCTTCTTTTACGGTCTTTTAATAAAACGTCTTTTAAGAATCTACCGGTATAAGAAATTTCACATTTTGCAATTTGCTCAGGTGTTCCAGTGGCTACAATCGTGCCGCCACGATCTCCGCCTTCAGGGCCAATATCAATAATGTAATCGGCTACTTTAATAACGTCTAAATTATGCTCAATAACTAATACAGTATCGCCGTGATTGACAATCGATTGTAAAACATCCAATAAACGAGCAATATCATCGACATGTAAACCCGTGGTTGGCTCATCTAAAATATAAAGAGTATGTCCCGTTGGCTTTCTTTGTAATTCATACGCTAATTTTACACGTTGCGCTTCTCCGCCCGATAACGTAGTGGCACTTTGTCCTAATTTTACATAACCTAAACCGATATCATTAAGAATGCGAAGTTTACGAGCAAGTGATGGTGTGTTTTCAAAGAATACCATGGCATCTTCAATGGTCATTTCTAAGACATCATAAATATTCTTTCCTTTATAGGTCGCCATCAAAGTTTCTTCGTTATAACGCGTTCCTCCACATTGGTCACATTTTACATAAACATCGGGTAAGAAGTTCATGGGAATACGAATGACGCCGCAACCTTGACATTTTTCACAGCGTCCACCTTTCACATTAAATGAAAATCTTCCTTTATCAAATCCTCTTGCTCTAGCTTCCACGGTATTAGCAAAGATGTCACGAATTTCATCAAAAGCGCCCGTATAAGTGACAGGATTACTTCTTGGCGTTTTGCCAATCGGTTCTTGCGAAACATTAATCACTTTATCAATAAAGTCCATGCCTAAAATTTCATCATGATCACCGGGAATTAAATCCATACGGTTTGATAGTTTTTGCGCTAATGACTTATATAAAATTTCAGTGACTAAAGAAGATTTTCCTGATCCAGAAACACCAGTAACACATATAAAGGTACCTAATGGGAATTTCACATCAATATTCTTTAAGTTGTTACATCGCGCGCCTTTTACTTCTAAATAATATCCATTTCCTTTTAAACGAGATAATGGTACTGGAATAAACTTTTTACCGGATAAATATTGTCCCGTAATAGAACGGGGTTCGTTTTCAATATCTTCAATCGTACCACTTGCCACGATTTCACCACCATGAACACCAGCGCCTGGACCAATATCGACTAAGAAATCACAAGCGCGCATGGTATCTTCATCGTGTTCAACAACGATTAAGGTGTTACCTAAATCGCGCATTTCTTTTAAAGTTTCAATCAATTTTTCGTTATCTCTTTGGTGTAAACCAATGGAAGGTTCGTCTAAAACGTACAAAACCCCACTTAATTTAGAGCCAATCTGCGTAGCTAAACGAATTCTTTGCGCCTCTCCACCCGAAAGTGTCATGGCCATTCTAGATAGAGTTAGATAATCTAATCCTACATTATTTAAGAACGTTAAGCGAGCGCGCACTTCTTTAAAGATCATCCTGGCAATTTCTTGTTCATTGGGTGTCAATTCAAGTTGATCTAAAAATTTCAATAGATCAACAACGGATAACTTCGTCATTTCATAAATGTTGAGTCCACCAATACGAACGGATAATACTTGTTCATTTAATCGAGCGCCATGACAAGTTTCACATTCTTTATCACGCATAAAAGATTCATACCAATCACGCATCATTGGACTATCGGTATTTTGATATAATCGTTCAATCTTCGTTTTAGGCCCTTCAATAAAGCCCCGACGATGGACAACATTACCAGAACTGCTTTTAATGGTATAAAAATGTTCTTTTGGGGAACCAATTAAAACAATATCTTGTTGTTCTTTAGTTAGTTTGCGATAAGGAATATCCATCGGAATTTCATAGGTTTTACATAAATAAACAAAATCTTGCCAGTCTAAATTGCTTGTTCCACATATATTTTTATAAAACGCAATAGCGCCTTGATTTAAACTTAAGTTTTTATTCGGCACTAATAAGTCAGGATCTACTTCTCTTTTAATACCTAATCCGTTACATTCGGGACAGCAGCCCATTGGTGAGTTAAAGGAGAATAATCTTGGCTCTAATTTCGGTACAGAAAAGCCACATTCTGGACAAGAATGGTGTTCACTAAATAGACGTTCTTTATCGCCATAAAGGATGATAACATAGCCATGCCCCCAGTCTAAAGCCAGTTCTAAAGCTTCATAAATACGACTTCTTGCTTCTTCTTTTAAAATAATACGGTCCACAACAATTTCAATGCTATGCTTTTTATTCTTTTCTAAAGCAGGCACTTCATCAATACGAGAAATGACACCATCTACTCGTACTCTTTCAAAACCTTGTTGTTTGATTTTCGCTAATGTATCTTTATGGGTTCCTTTTTCATGTTTCACAACGGGCGCTAAAATTTGTAAGCGCGTATTGCTTTCCATTTGAAAAATGAAATCCATCATTTGTTTGGGAGTAAATGCCTCAATCGGTTCATGGTGAATGGGACAATAAGGTACCCCAATTCTTGCATATAAAAGACGTAAATAGTCATAAATTTCCGTTACAGTTCCTACCGTAGAACGCGGATTATGAGACGTTGTTTTTTGATCAATAGCAATAGCTGGAGAAAGTCCTTCAATGGAATCAACATCGGGCTTTTCAAAGCTACCTAAAAACATACGTGCATAGCTACTCAATGATTCTACATATCTTCTTTGCCCTTCATTATAAATCGTATCAAATGCTAAGGTTGATTTACCTGAGCCCGATAATCCTGTAAACACAATAAAAGCGTCTTTCGGTAACTCTAAATAAACATCTTTTAGGTTATTCTCTCTTGCGCCTTTAATAATAATTTTCTTGTTAATACTCATAAAACATCACCCACTAACACTTTATTTTACCCTATATTTTAATGTTTAGAAATATCTAATGAAGATATTTTTTAGAAAAAGGATCTCATTCATTATTCCATAAGAAAACGCATATTTTTTTTGATATTGATAATCAATCTTATCTTTTATTTAAGGTAAGAAAAAAACCGTAGCTACGCACCACGGTCATAAACAAAAATGTTTATTTGCTCATCTTAACGATGATCTGGTGTAATCAGGGATTTCCGCAATCCGGCATACACCAACTTTCAACTTACTTATAGTATATTCTATTTTTTAAAAAAGTAAATGTTTTTTTCTTATTAGTAAACCAAATGAAGTTTAAAAAAAAACTGCCCCTTGCTAATTAACAAGAGACAGTTAAATTTTATTTAGAAATCAATTAGTCCGCTAAACGTTTGAATTGGTTCCAACGCATTCTTGCGTATTCTCTGGACTTGTCAAGTAATTCTTGAGCATGTTCTGGGTTGACCTTTGGTAATTGAGAGAAACGAGTTTCACCCATTACGAAGTCATGGAACTTATCAAAGTCTGGTTCTTTGCAGTCTAATTGCATTGGGTTCTTTCCAGCCTTTTCAAGACGTGGGTCATAACGGAAGATTGGGAAGTAACCACATTCAACAGCAGCTTTTTCAACTCTCATTGCGTTGCTTAAGCCACCCTTAATACCATGGTTGGCACATGGGGCATAGCAGATAATGAGGGATGGTCCATCATAGCTTTCTGCTTCTTTCATAGCTTTAATCGCTTGCATTGGGTTAGCGCCTAAGGAGACTTGAGCTACATAGACGTGTCCATAAGCAATGGCCATCATAGCAAGGTTCTTCTTCGCGGTCTTTTTACCAGAAGCGGTAAATTTAGCGATAGAACCTGTTTGAGAAGATTTAGAAGATTGACCACCAGTGTTGGAGTAAACTTCGGTATCTAAGACAAGGATGTTAACGTCTTCTTCATTGGCTAAAACGTGATCAACACCGCCGTAACCAATATCGTAGGACCAACCATCACCACCGACAATCCATACAGACTTGTCGAGAAGGTCTCTTTCATAGACTAATGCTTCTTTAGCCGCTTCATTTTTGGTTGCTTTTAAAGCTGCGACTAAATCTTTGACCATGCCACGAATGAGATCACGATTCTTGAAGTTAGCTAACCAAGTTTCCATTAAGGTCTTGAGTTCAGGTTCAACTTCATCTTTCGTTGCTTCAAAGATACGGATAATTTGAGAAAGTTTATAATCGGAGGCAACACGCATACCATAACCGAATTCAGCGTTATCTTCGAATAAGGAGTTTGCCCAAGCAATACCTTCACCATTCTTATCGGTGCAGAATGGAGTTAATGGGGTAGAACCAGAGTAAATGGAGGAACAACCTGTAGCGTTAGCAATCATCATATCGCGACCAAATAATTGAGAGGCTAAACGATAATATGGAGTTTCACCACAGCCTGCACAAGCACCAGATACTTCGGTATATGGCATTAAGAATGCCGCACCCTTAACGGAGGTCACTGGGAACTTATCTGCTTTGTATTCGACGTGTTTATATAAGTAAGTAGCCGCTTCTTCTTGATCAAATTGAGATTTAGCTTCAACCATTTCAAGCGCTTTAACGCCACCCTTACCTGGACATTGCATCATACATAATCCGCAGCCAACACAGTTTCTTGGAGAAACTTGTAAACGGAACTTCATTCCTTTTACGGTTGGTCCAATGGCATCAAGAACATCATCTTTTGCAATGGCTGGCATATGTGCCATTTCTTCTTCGGTTAATAAGAATGGACGAATCGTTGCGTGTGGGCAAACGAAGGCACATTGGTTACATTGAATACAGTTTTCTTTATGCCATAATGGGACACGGTCAGCGATGGAACGTTGTTCACGATAAGTGATATTTGGTCTCATGGTACCATCAAGTAATTCGTATTCGGTGAACTTACTGACTGGTAAGGTATCACCATCAAGAGAACCAACAATGCTAACATAAGAATCAAAGTAATCATCACCGGTCATATGACGTTCACGGACAGCACTTAAAGAAGCCCATTCTGGATCCACTTTGATTTCACGTAAGCCTTCAGCACCAGCATCGATAGCGCGGTAGTTCATTTCAACCACTTCGTCGCCTTTCTTTGCATAGCTCTTATAGGCAAATTTCTTCATCCACTTCACTGCTTCTTCATATGGCATAATGCCTTGGTTCAAATAGAAGAAAGAAGCTTGTAAGGTGGTGTTGGTATGACGTCCCATACCAATCTTAGCGGCGATTTCATTGGCGTTAATGACATAGAAACGTGCATGTTTTTCCGCTAATTGACGTTTGACACGATTTGGAAGAACTTTGATTAATTCTTCATCGGTCATATCGGTATTTAATAAGAAAGTTCCGCCTTCCTTTAAGTTCTTGATCATATCAAATTTGAAGAGATATGTATCTAAGGAACAAGAAATGAAGTCAGCATTTTCAACGTAATAGGTTGAATGAATTGGTGAGTGTCCGAAACGTAAGTGAGAACGGGTAACACCACCAGCTTTACGAGAGTCATAAGCAAAGTAAGCTTGTGCATATTGATGAGTTGCATCACCAATAATCTTAATGGAACTCTTGTTAGCGGAAACAGTACCATCAGAGCCTAAGCCATAGAATAAGCAAGAGGTATAGTGTCCTTGAATGTGGAAGTTATCATCCACTGGGATGGATAAATGCGTGACATCATCATTGATACCCACAGTGAAGTTGGTCCATGGGTGATCAGAATCTAAGAAGTCATAAACAGCCTTCATGTGCTTTGGTTGAGTATCTTTGCTGGATAAACCATAACGGCCACCAACGAGGACATCCATCTTACGGCCCATTTGTTCTAAGGCAGCGACGACATCAAGATATAATGGTTCGCCCATTGCACCCATTTCTTTTGTACGGTCTAAAACAGCAATCTTCTTCACTGTTTCAGGAATCACACTAACGAGGTGCTTGGCACTGAATGGACGATATAAGTGAACTTTAACTAAACCAACTTTTTCACCTTTAGCCATTAAAGCATCGATGACTTCGGTACAGGTTTCGGTAACTGAACCCATAGCGATAATGACTTTGGTAGCGTCTTTAGCACCATAATAGGTGAAAGGTGCATAATTACGGCCGGTTAATCTAGAAGCTTCACGTAAATAGTGATCAGCGATTTCTACAACTTTTTCATAGTGTGCATTTTGCGCTTCACGACCTTGGAAATAAATATCGTCGTTTTCAGCACCACCACGAGTCACTGGATTGGTGTGTGGGTTTAATGCACGGGCACGGAATGCTTCAACAGCGTCCATGTCTAATAATTTTTTCCATTCTTCATCATCAACGAATTCAACGTTTTGAATTTCGTGGGATGTACGGAATCCATCAAAGAAATGGCAAATTGGAGCGCTGGATTCAATTGCGATTAAGTGAGCAACTGGGGCTAAATCAGCGATTTCTTGAACGGAGTGTGAACAAAGCATTGTAATGCCTGTTTGACGAATGGCATAAACATCTTGGTGATCACCAAAGATGGATAAAGAACGTGTAGCTAAGGAACGAGCCGAGACATGTAAAACGGCTGGTAACAATTCGCCTACCCATTTGTAGATATTTGGAATCATCAATAATAAGCCTTGTGATGCAGTATAGGTTGTTGCAAGTGCGCCGCCTTGTAAGGCACCATGCACTGTACCAGAAGCACCAGCTTCGGATTGCATTTCAACAACTTTTACAGTATTGCCGAAGAAATTTTTCTTACCTTGAGATGCATAAACATCAACAAGTTCCGCCATCGGCGAAGACGGAGTAATTGGATAAATACCCGCAACTTCTGTGAAATTATAAGAAGCTAGGGCCGCAGCGGTATTACCATCTACGGATAAAAGTGTTTTTTTAGTTTCCATAATTACCTCCATGTAAAACCAATGTTAAGTATACTATACTTAACAAGAATTTGCACTAATCTACGAAAAAAAAGATAAGTTTTCATGAAAAAAAAGTCGACGAATCGACTTTATTTTTTCTTTGCTTTTTTTCTTTCTTTTTCTTCTAAGATAATTAACTTTTTTAAAAGCTTTAAATCCTTATCGCTTAACGTAGCATTTTTATCTACTAACCCGCCCGTTGTCATCTTTTCATAAATGAAAGCGGAGATGGATTCATAGTGACTAATTTCTTTTTTCGTAATCCGGATCGGTTTATTCGTCTTCGGTGTTTCTTCTTCTAAAACTACCAATTCTTTCTCTAATTGAGGAAGCAAATCTTTCACATTATAATTCATATCCATGGGAATCATGGGATCAAAATAAGAAAGATAATCCGCAATGACTTCCGGATAGATACCAATATAATTAGACAAATCTTCACAGGTCATTACTTTTTTCTTTTCCTTTTTCATAGCGGAAATATATTTTTTTAACATGGTTTTATTAAGTTTCTTCATATATTTCAACCTCCTTCTTTATTGTAACGAACATTGTTTTTATCTTCAAGGGGATAATCTTCATTATCAATTTCATATCTTGAATTAATGGGGATGATGAAAATGCGTGCTTATATAGAAATTAATGGTAATGCTTTAGAAAATAATTATTTGGCGATTAAAAAAGAAACGGGCAAAGATGTAATTGCCGTGATTAAAAGTAACGCTTATGGGCATGGTTTAATTGAATGCGCAAGGATATTAGCAAAGAATAAAGTACCTATGTTTGCAGTCGCTACAATAGAAGAAGCCATTGCTATAAGGAAGAGTTTAATTTTTACCCCCATTCTTCTTTTAGGCCCTTGTTTAGATTATCGGATTTTATCTTCTTATAAAATTACCGCTCTTATTTTAGGAGAAACCTATTTACAAAAATTATTAAAGTCCCCTTATCCTATTCAAGTCCATATCATGCTAGATTTGGGAATGAACCGAGAAGGGATTACTTTAGATCAACTTGATAACGTAATAGAAAGAATCCATAAATCTAAATTACAATTAAAAGGTATCTGTACCCATTATTCCTCTTTAGCTAACTATGAAGTAGTTCATGAAGCATTTCATCAATTACAAACGAAATACGCTAGTATGCATCTAGTTTTCCATTCAAGTGCAACTTCTACTTATTTAAGTAATCATGACGATAATCACTTTTTTCGTATCGGTTTAGCGCTTTATGGATTAGATGAAAAACATACGCCTGTTCTCTCTTTAAAAGCACCGATCATTCGTAAAAAGTTTGTGCAACAAGGAGAAAAGGTAGGTTATGATGAAATGGGAGTTGTGGCGGAAGATGGATATATTTATACCATTGGTTTAGGCTACGCTGATGGATGGCCTAGAGATTATCCTACTTCTGCTTATTTAGGTGATATTCAACTTCAACAAATAGGGCGAACTTGTATGGATTATTTAATGTTATTTTCGAAAGAAAACATTGATGAAAATTCTATATTAACTATCATCGGAGAAAAGAAAACCGTTAAAATGATAGCGGAAGAACAAAACACAATTCCTTATGAAGTAACAACTCGATTAAGCATGCGTTTAAAAAGAAAAACAATATATATAAAATAAAAAAAGTACTTTTCAGTACCCACATCAATCTTATAAAAGCGGACGTTACGTCCATATATATACACTGAATTATAGATGTTGAAGGTTATACTTTGTTTTAAAAAAAAGCATAATTTGATTCAAATCATAATTCAGACATAAGCAGATGGTGAACCGTATAGGATTCGAACCTATGACCCATTGATTAAGAGTCAATTGCTCTACCAGCTGAGCTAACGGTCCAAGTGCTTATATATATTATCATGTTCAACTTTGATAATCAAGTTAATTTTTTAATTTCTTTTTTTATAATTTTGCTTCGTTTAGCCCATCAATAAAAAAAAGGAAATGATTTATTTTTCATTTCCCTTATATCCATCTTTTACATGGCCATTTTTATAATCCCAATAAGGATCGGTTTCACCATATTTACCATTAATATCGCCATGAATGCCTAATTGTTTCTTTTCTGCATAAAGCATTGCATTATATAAATAACTTGTATAGGAAACCCCTTTATACATCATGATATCATTAGATCCAAAAGCCACTTCACTATAGCCTCTTTTAACGACCTCAAAATTAACTAGTTTTTCATCTGCCCATACCCATGCTAAAACACGAGAGAAGGTATCTTTAATTGCTCCATTAATCGTAGTTTGAACTTTCAATTCAAGAGCAGATCTTAAAATACGATTGGTATAGTTTTTTGCTACAATGCCAAAACGCTGAATATTGCCTTCATAACTTTCAGGTGTATCAATGTTTTGATAACGAGCTTTAGTTCCTTGCTCAATCTCTAATTTTGTAATTTCATCAACATCGGAATATGTAAATCCAGTGGTATCTCCATCAACGTAATAAGCAACAGTAACACCCATCACACCTCCGCCGCCTAGATATTGTCCATTTTCTTGTTGAACAGAAAAAGGTGCATTCAAATCTTTTTCTTCTAACCTTGGTCCTAAAAGGAGTTCTTCTTCTGTAACGGAAGCCTCAATTGTGCCTAAATAAGAAAATTCATCGGTGTTATAGCGAATCCAATCATATTCATCAAAGGTCTTACGAGCAAATAAGAATTCTTTTTTTCGAGTTAATGTTCGATCAGTAGCGTAATCAATGCCAAAGGAATTCCAAGTTCCTACAAGATCAATTCTTTTATTTTCCTTTTTTAACGCTAAAGGCTGTTTACCATTATAAAGAATATTATTGCTTTCTAAGCCAATAAAAATGAACCCATTAGCTTTAGCTTTTAACTCATCAGAAACTGCGTCTTTATGTACAAAAACAAAAGTTTCTTTTGCTTTTACTACACCGCTTAAACGAATATCGGATGAAATTTCTTCAGAAAATTGAATACACAAGCTATACGCATTTAAATCAATTCCTTTATCCGTATTATTATATAGTTCGACCGCTAAATCTTTTCTTTCCGTTCCATCTACGACTTCCGATATCATTAATAAGTTGGCATTTCCTTGTTGACTTGAATTACAGCCAACTAAAGTTACTGTTGATAGAACAAAAAGGGGTAAAAAAAAGAGTTTCATTGTTTTTTTCATAAGACTTTCACCTCGTTATTATTGTAACACGCTACTACATTTTTTTCCATGAAAAAAAGGAATGCCCTTATTACGGAGCATCCCTTATTTTTAAATTACAATTGATTAAGCAGCAAGATGAATGATAATAGAATCAAAATACATAGAGTATTTAATGTTGATTGTCATACGAACGAATGTATAAGTAGCTACATCTGGCGTAATTTCATAAGCAGTTGTGCTTTTTACAGTGCTAAGCATCTTGGTTTCAGCGTCTGAAAAATCAACAGAATTAGCAAATTCAATTTTTAAAGCATCAGCATTCGAGAAGTTTGCTTGGCTTGCATTATAATTGAATTCAATTTTGGTAATTCCTTTAGCAAACGCATCAGTATTATTGAAAGATGAAGTTTTGCTTTTATTACGCATTTGAATACCATTACCATAGTTACCTAATTCGGTATAAGCAAAGGCAACACCATCGACAGTAGCGGTTCCGTCAGCATAAGATTGAGATTTCAAGCCTAGAGAATCTACACTTAAAGTAACGGTTGAACCTGTAACTGGATCTTCACCAGCTTCGACGACAGTAATTGCAACTTCGGCTTTAATTGCGCTATTGGAGGTTAAAGAAACAATGACTTTGGTTGAACCAACTGCGACACCGGTAACAACGCCAGTATCAGAAACAGTAGCGGTTTTTGTATCTTCAGAAGTATAAGTTAATGCCTTATCGGTTGCATTGCTTGGTTCAACGGTAGCGTTGATTTTAACAGTTTTTCCAACTTTAACTTCTAAGGATTCATTAGCTTTAACACCAGTAGCAGCGACTGGAGCACCAGCGGTAACAGACATAACAGAAGCAGCGCCTTTAGCAGCGGTTTCTGGGGTATTACCTTTGTAGTTCATGACTGCGCCATAAACAACAACAGTCGCACCTTCAGTAACTAAAGCAGCGGTTTCAGCTGTAAATTTCTTGTTTTGATAATAGACTTGGAAAGCGATAAATACATCCTTTTCATTACCTTCATCGATCATATCAATATTAATATTACCAAAACTTGCAACGCCAGAGGTGTTAACGCTCTTAACGACACCTTTAATATAATATTTTTCGGTTGTTGCGGTTTCGCCTGCCATTTTTGCTCTTTGAATAGCATCTTTAACAGAGTATGGATCCGCTTCAGTACCTGCGTGATCAAAGCTTACAGAAGCCTTAACAACAACGGTAAATTCTTTGGTTGTAGATTTGCTACCCATGGTGATGGTGGCCGTTAATTTAACAGTAACATCTGTAGCACCTTGAGTAACAGTTGCGGTATGTCCATCTGCACCAATGGTGATAGCGGCATTGTCAGAAGCCCAAGTGATGGTGGAATCATATAATCCAGTAGATGCTAATTCAATACTGGTATAGACTTCAGAATCGACTTTAACAGCACCGACAGCAGCTTCAAATTTATCATCATCAGAGATAGTAGTTTCTTCAATGCTTTCAGCGATGACATACATACGCTCATGAGAAATATAAAGTGTGTAACCTGTAACTTTAATTGCTTTTCCGTCCAAAGCAGCTAATTGTTCCTTCATGGTTGCGCTTGGATAGCAAATAGAAGCACCATCACCAGCAGTAACTCCTGGGATTGCTAAATTATAATATTTGCTACTTTCAATAGTAAGCGTGCCAGTAACGGTAACGTGATTACCTAAAAGTTTATCAACAGTTTTGTAGCCCATATATTCACTTACTTTAGCGCCGTCCCATACAGTAGCAGCACTTGGTGTGAAGTCAATGTTTTCCTCTAATTTAGTTAAAGAAACTTTAACCGCAGCACTATATGCAAATTGTGGAACACCTTGATAGAAAGAAAGGCTTCCTTCAACTTGAACACTATCGCCAACGGCGACATCTTTAACAGCGTCACTAGAATAGACTAAAATAGAACCTGTTTTATCGGCAATAAAGCAGCAGCCATCACCAACAGCGACGACATAACCCTTTGTAACGACAGGGTTATCTTTGTTTTCTGAAGTAATTTGTAAGACTTCCCCAATAGTCTTGGTATCGCCAGATTCCATAATTTTGACTGGGAATACGGTTTTGTCTTCAACGTTTTCACATTTGACGTTAGCATGTAAGAATGCTAATTCATAACCCTTTTCTGTTGTTCCTTTGGCTGGACGTGTAACAAGGGCTTTTTTCTTATCATCGCTAATCTTAAGCCAGTTAGAAGCTTCTAAACTGTCTTTAGCATTGGAGGCGGCGTAAGTAATTTCAACACCTTTCACATCAGGAATCTCATAGATTAATGTGATGTCTGTAGTACATGCATCTAATCCATCATAGATAAGAGCGCCAAGTACTTCTTCGACTTTTTCTTCTGGGGTCTTATTATCTCTTTTACCGCAGCTCATGGCTAAGCCAGAGACGGCTAATAAGGTAGAAAGACCTAAAATCAATTTTTTGTTTTTCATTTTTTTCCCTTTCTTTGTAATTCTTTTTATTTTATGAGCATTGCTCAATAAAACCTATGCTAAATCTTCTGGTAAATTATGATAAGTGATATCTTTGGTACTAATGAGCATTAATTGTACTTCACTCTTACCACTTAAATCATTTTCATATTTACCCATAACGCCAATAAAGTCAAATGTTACGCCTTCACCTAAAGAGCTAAAATAACGATAACTCTTAATAGTGTCATAACCATTAACTTGTTTAATGAAGGTCTTATCATCAATACGGATATTGAAGGTATTACCTTCTGCGTCTTTCATATAAATGGTCATCGAATTCGTTTTATTTTGGGTTCCATCTTTACCTGTTTCATCTAATCCACCATAGCCATAATAATTGCCGACTTTAGCAGCACTTAAATTGGTTAAACGGATTAAGACGCCCATGTTTTCACCTTGTTGTGCCTCTTTTACAGTTAAATCAAGTGGCTCAACTTCTTTAGGTTCACCAACAATTTTCATGCCATCAGCAACTTCCATCAACGGATTATATTTTACATCAACAATTTGATAACTTCCATAGTGCTCAGAAATAATACCAGTTAAACCAATATGATTTCCTTTTTTTAAAATGGAATATTCTTTATACATCGTGAAGATGTAAGCACCATAACTCTTGAATGTACCATCCTCTTCTTCAAATGTATCTTGAATGTAAGCATCAGTACCCATTGTGCGAGAAATGTAACCCTCTAAGTAGACTTTTTTTCTTAAATAGCTTTCTGGATTTGAAAATACAGTTTGTAAACTTGTAATGATGGCATCTCCATAATAGAAATTAGGATCTTTTTCTTTAGACCAAATATGGAGTTTTAGCCTTTGTGCCTGGGCATCGGCTTCAATAAAAGTAGATTCATAAGTTTTCCCCGCAATACTTTTGGCTGGAGAATAACCTTCTTGCACTAAACGCAAATTGAGCAATTTTAATTGAGAGCCATCTTCTTCTTCAATCGAACGTTCAGATGTCCAAACCCAAACGAGGTAACGTCCGTTGGATTCTTTTTCAGGTCCTCTTTCCACGAAACTTTGATCGGTCTCAAGAATAATCGTTTTGGCGTTGGTAAGAATGTCAGTAGTAAACTTTGCAGCTTCTTTTCCCCATTCCTCAATAACGCCAGTCGATTCTGGTGTATCTACACCATTAAAGCGGCCTGATATAACTTCTTTATTTTTTCCAACATAGAAGTGCGCAGTGTCTCCATCAACGCCTTGTCTAAGAGTAGCGACTCCTGTTCCTGTTGAAAGGTAATCTGAGGTTTTCCAACCCTCAGTAGCAATTTGAGTCTTAGCCACATAATCCACTATTTCGCTATTAGAGCAAGAAGTAAATGGAAGAGTGGCGGCTATCGCCATAATGACGATAGCCCCAATTTTTTTAATCGAATTTAAAATTTTCATAAATTAGATAGCCGCAATTTCGCATTCATCTAAAGCTTTAGCAAATATGGAATCAATTCTTTCATCAATATTCACTTTAGATGCATCTTCAAACATGGTTAGGGTTAAGATACCACCACATTGTTGACGAGCGGTGGAAGAGCCCTTAAATGCTGGAGAAGCAAAATAAGAATTTCTAACTTTCTGCGTTGATGTTAAGGTAGCAACACGAGTGTAAAGAGTTTCCTCTTCACCACCTAATTTAGCTAAGTGATCTTTATATTGTTGTGTTGTATAAGAGCTAGTACGAACTGGTTCATAACCAGTTAAGATTGCGTACATCGCACTGTTTTCTGGTGAGGTAATAAATTTGTAGAATAACCAAGAGGCTTTCACTTGTTCATCGGTAATTTTTGAATTTTGGAAGAAGCAAATGGAAGGTCCTTGAGAAATCGCATAGTCTCTTTCTGTGCTTTGTTGTGGAACTTGAGCAACTTGGGCGTCAAATTCATATTCACCATTGTTTTGCTTTGGTACGTTATAAGAAGTTCCACCTGTAGAACCAATAGACATTACGATTTGTTGATTCTTGAACATGGTAGAAGTATAAGTATTATCAGCAGATGTTCCTTTGGTAATGAATAATCCTTCATCAAAGTAACCTTTTAAGCGTTTGACTAAAGCTTTAGCCTCAGCATTGTTGAAATCAAATGATCCTTTACCATCTTTAATGCTGGTATATGGAATGCCATATTGAGCACTTAAGGTGATGTACATGTTATCATCAGAGTCATAGCCTAATGGAGTAATATCTTTATTAATTTCTTTAATTTTGCGGCATAAGTTCCACATTGCGGTTAGATCATTTGGATCATCGCTTTCCCATTTGGTTGGAAGTGGTAATTTATTTGCTTTAAAGAAAGATGCATTGTAGAAAATGACTTCGGTAGATTTGGAGAATGGTGCAGAATAGAATCCTTCACGGATGTATTCAGAACCTTCTTCCCAATAACCTTGGACATAGTCGGCTTTTTCTTCGGCAGTTAAACCAACGATTTCACCTGTATCTTTTCCGTCTTTATCTAAGATTTTTTCTGTACTATCAATATAAGGAGTTAAATCAACAGTGTTATTACCATAACCTGCAACGTGGTCTGCATAACAGAAAGCCATTGTTGGTACTCTCTTTGCAGGAATTGCTTTACGAATCTTACTTTCAATATCAGTATAACCACCTTGTGCAGAGTGCGTCACTTTATATTGAGGATACTTTGCTTGGAATTCGTCAATCATGGCATTTAATTTTTCTTGGTTATTTTTACCCATTGTGTGCCAGAAGACAATTTCCGTACGACCATCAGAACCACAGCTTGTTAAGGTAGCGGCAGCGCCAACTACTAATAAGGAAGCCATAGCTAAGATAAAACTTTTCTTTTTCATTTTTTCTTTTTCCTCCTGTTTTTTTATAAACACGCCGAAGCGTATTAACCTTTAATACCTGCACGGCCTACGCCACGCATGATGTACTTTCTAAAGAATATGAATAATAGTAACAATGGAACAGTAACAACAACCGTTGCGGCCATTTGTAGACCTTGGTGCGGCTGTCCATCTGGAGAAGCACCATAGCCTCTTAAACCATTAGTAACTAAACGCATTGATTCTTTATCAGCAACTAAGTTTGGCCACACGTAAGAGTTCCATGCGCCCATGAGTTTTAAAATAAAGACTGTAATTAAGGTTGGCATGGCTAATGGTACCATGACCTTCCATAAATAGGACCAATCGCTCTTACCATCCACTTTTGCTGCATAGTAGAGTTCGTTTGGAATTTGTTTAAAGTTTTGTCTAAGCAAGTAAATGTAATAAGTACTTACCCAGAAAGGAACAATCATAGCTGCGTATGTCCCAACATCAGAATCTAACCAAGAAGATACGGTAATATAATTGGTAATAACCATCATTTCACCAGGAATCATCATGGTGGCTAAGAAAATGGTAAATACGAGATCTTTTCCTTTAAAGTTTAATCTTGAAAAAGCAAAAGCAGCAAGAATCGTCGTAATTAAAGTTCCTAAAGTAGATAAGACACCAACAATTAAGGTATTCTTCATATAAGTTAAGAAGTTAAACGGATCGGTTCTGGAAACCACTTGGCTTCCTTCAAATTCCGCGCCTGCTTTCAAACCTTGGAATAGAATTTTGTAGTTAGCCCATTGAATGGTTTGGGGGAAGAACGTAATTTGATCACGAATTTCAGAATTCGTTTTTAAAGATGTAATTAACATCCAGTAAAAAGGAATAATAATTGCAAAAGCCATAACGATTAAGAAAGCATAAGTAAGAATCATACTAATAACTTTCATAACTCGCTCTGCTCTTTTAGCAGCATCTGCATCCATTCTTCCTTCACGAATGACTAACACTAGTGAATTTGCTTTTTTAATTTCTTCATTTGAATACACTCTTCGAGGAAGTAATTCATTCGCCTTTTTCAATTGGCCATAATAGACTAAAGCAATAATAGCAAGTAATGCAAGGCTGAAGAAAAGTGTTCCCCAAGCATTCCACTTAAAATGTGTGCCTACAACGACTCCGATATCTAAGAATAATAAACCGAGAATCACTGCAATCACTGTAAATAAGACTTTATTTTTTAAGAAGCATTTAGAAAAAGTATGTGAACTTTCTTTTTTTGTTTTTGCCATATTTCTTCCGCTCCTTTCCTAGTAATGGACCCTTTTCTCTGCAACTTTTCTTTGCAAGATAGTAAAGATCATAATTAGGATAAATAATAAGACAGCTGCCGCGGATGCCCAAGATGGGTGATCAGCGATATTATCGTAAATATAATAGACAACTGTATACATGTTCGGCTTGTTAGCAGAAACGGTACCTTTTTTATCTTTGAACATAGCGACGACAGAAGAATACTCTTTAAATGAACCAATAAAGGAGGTAATCGCAATGTACATAATTTGAGGTGAAAGTAATGGAACTGTCACTCTCATGAAGGTCTTAAACTTACTCGCCGAGTCAATCTTAGCAGCTTGGTAATATTGTTTATCAATGTTTTGTAAGCCACTTAAGAAAATTAAAATTTTATAAGGCAACGCATGCCATACGATATAAACGCATAACGCAAACATAGCGCTTGAACGAGGTGCATTCATATCAATCCAGTTTTTAGATCCTAATCCAAATATTGTATTCCATAAACCATTCGTGCCAGCAAAGATAACCGCGAACACCATACCTACAGCAATGGAATTAGTAACATAAGGCATGAAGAATATCGTTTGGAAAATTTTGTTTAGTTTTTTAATTGAGTTCAATCCTACCGCAATCAATAAAGATAAAGCAATAGAGATTGGGACAGTGACAAATGTGATAATCAATGTGTTCGGTAACGCATATTGAATAAAGTTATCGTAAGTTATAACTTGCTTAAAATTATCAAGGGTTAAACCGCCATCACTTTTGAACACTGAATGGAAAAAAGTTTCATTAGAATAATAATCATAATTTTTCAAAAATGAAATTCCAATGGTGTGAACTAAAGGATAAATCGTAAAAATAAGCATGAGAACAATAACGGGAGCCAAGTATAACCATGCTTTCCAATTATTTTTCGATTCCAAGATTATATAATCCTTTCTTCAGTATCCTTTGCAAATACGAAACATTTGTGTGGCTTGACTCCCAATTTTGTTTCGCCAACGGACACTTTTTCATCCGCATCCAAAATAGATTTGAATGTAGGTTTGAGACAATATGGGTTTTTACAAACAATCGAAATATCTCTACCCAATGTTTCAATTTGTTCAACTTCTGTATGCAAGCAAGCCTTATCGGAATTAACGATGAAACCTTCTGGACGAATACCAATATAGACTTCTTGATCATCTATTCCGTCTGCATCCAAAATGGCATCTTCACCGATGTAAACCTTGCCATTAAAAATTCTTCCGCTAAAGACATTAATCGGAGGGGTTCCTAAGAATTGCGCGACAAATAAATTCTTTGGATTGTTGTAAACTTCTTGCGGTACGCCACGTTGTTGTTCAACACCGAGTTTCATTACAACGATTTCATCTGAAATACTCATAGCTTCTTCTTGGTCATGAGTAACAAATACGGTTGTAATTCCAGTTTCCTTTTGCAAACGGCGAATTTCTTCTCTCGTTTGTAAACGTAAACGCGCATCTAAGTTAGATAATGGTTCGTCAAGTAACAAAACTTGAGGTTGTTTCACTAACGCACGAGCGATGGCAACACGTTGTTGTTGACCACCAGAAAGTTGGTTAGGTTTACGATCCAAATACTCTTCGATTTGGACGAGTTTTGCAGCTTCCATGACCCGAATATCAATCTCAGCCTTGGTAAGTTTGCGTTTTTTGATTTGTGCTTTTCCATTTTTGTCAACGACTTCTTCTTCAACACGAAGATTTTCAAGTGGGAAAGCAATGTTGCGTCTCACAGTCATGTGAGGGTACAAAGCATAGTTTTGGAAGACCAAACCAATGCCTCTGTGTTCTGGAGAGATTTCTGTGACATCTTCATCTCCGAACCAAATTTTTCCACTAGTTGGTTCTAGTAGTCCGGATATCATGTAAAGCGTAGTTGATTTACCACATCCGGATGGCCCTAAAAGGCCGACGAGTTTTCCATCAGGAATTGTGATGTCTAAATTATCAACGGCGGTAGTGCCACTCTTATCGCCTTTATTGCCTGTGAATACTTTCGTCAAATTTTCTAATCGAATTTCCATAGTATTCCTCCATTAGTATTTATATTATAAATTACATTTATAATTATTTCAATGAGCGAAAATCAAAAGAAGAAAATAAAATGAGAAAAAACAAAAAAAAAGAAAAAAACTGCTACTTTTTTCATTGAATCATTCCAATGAAATCCATAGCAGAAATTGCTTATTTATCGATTTATTTAACGTTATGTAAGAAATAAATTTTTTTAAAATTTTTTAAGCAGATTTTGAAATTATTTTCTTTTGTTCTTCATAACCATTCAATTCTTCTGCACTATGCATTGCTGGTCTTTGACGTGTGTCAATGACTAATGTAGCGGATAAATAGTCATGTAGCGTAATTTTTTCTTTAGAAAAGAACAACATAGAAACAGAAACGATTAATGGAATACCAAAGGTAAATACGGTTAAAAGAATTTCAATGACATAGAACGCTAAAAAGCGCATAAGGTAATGCCTCCTTTTAGCCACGATTCCATCTTTTCGAGAAACAACAGCTAACCCCATTAATTTTTTTCCTAATGTTTGTCTTTCTTTAAAAATGAGAGGAAATATCAAGAAGAAAATCACAATAGAAATTGTTAATGATAGAAAAACTTCTAAAATACTCACAACCGTAATTTTTCTTGCTAAAGTTAAGCATTCATCATCATGACTAAAATAGTTCAAGGCAATATCGTATTGCTCTTCGTAAAATTGATTTAATTCATTAAAGGTTGCGCTTCCTTTAATTTCCCAAGTGTCTCCTATTTTTTCAAACAAACCTGACTCTTCTTTACTTTGATAGTAATTCTCAATTTTAGCCTCTTCAATATTAGTAAAGTCAACATAGAAAAAAGTGATTGCCTTATCTAATTTTGTAAAATAGGCGTCCATATCTTTTTTCTTTTCTTCCTCCGTCAATGTTCCGGTTATCTTCATAGTGCCACCACTGACTCTTTGATATAAATGACTTTCAACCAAGCGATTTTGATATGCTTCTGCTATTTGATCAATATTTGTGATAGCGCCCACTAAAGGAGGAATCACAAAAGTCTGTAAGATCATAAAAGTAATAAAGTAAAGGAAGGCATCGACTAAAATGGATACTAGCCTTCTGGAGGTTAAGGGTAAAATAACTTCATTTTGCCTTTTATTTTCCTCTTTTTCCGTTGTTTCTACTTTTTCACTTGCGCTCATTCCTCTTCTCCTTTAGAAGAATCTTCATTTAATTTTTCATTTTCTTCAATAATTTCCGCTTTAGTTTCATTTTCAATTTCTTGTTTCACTTCACTGACTTCCACTAACATTGGTTCTTTTGGTAAAAGTACTTCTGCTTCGCCTTCTTCTTTTGGAGATGGTAAGGCATCAATGGAAACTACTTTTGTTTTTAAAAGCAAGTCATGTAGCGAGCTCTTATTTTTAGAGAAGCAAGCAATAGTAAGAGAAATAATTAAAGGAATACCATAAGCGAATATAGATCCTAATAATTCAACTAAGAATAAAATAATGAATCGTAGTAAAGTCATTGGACGAGAAATGATCTCTTCATTTCTTACAACTGTAAGACGCATAAATTTTTTTCCTAATGTTTGACGATATTTTGTGCATAAAGGAATAACTAAAAGAAAGATAATTGCCACAATTGAAATGGAAACAATTGTTTCAATATAACGAGGACGCATAATTTGTGCATAGGTTGTTTTAATGATTTCATCTTTACTTAAAGCATTGATTTCACTTTGTACAGCTGATTGATAAAAAGCAATAATGTCTGACTTTAAAGCATCTTCTTTAATTTCATATTTTTTTGTCTCTTCATTATAGGCAAAAACTTTTTCATTTGCTTTTTGTAATTCTTTTAAATCATCTTCAGTAAAACAAGTAAAAGAAGTAGAGGTAGCAAAATTATTAACGCCAGTTTCTAAAATTCGAATATAGGTGCTTTGCTCTTCTTCGTTTAATTCTTTATTTGCGTAATCAGGATGCATGCTCAAAGGATAATAGGCTTTTTTTCCATCTTCCGAACTACTTTCGACATATAATCCCGATTCAATAATTCGATTTTCATATTTTTCCACTAGAGCATCTTGATTATAAAAGCGATTTCTTATAGCAGGAGCTGCAAAACTTGTCAAAACACTAGAAAATATAAAAACACATAAAATATCAATAATAAAGGCAATCATTCTGTGTCCTAAATTACAGGAAGGAATGCCGTCTTCTTTTTTTTCTTGAATTTGTTCAAAGCCTTGGTTCATCATATTACCATTCTCCTTTTCGTGTTAGTGGTATTATATCATAAACCTTAGGAAAATAACATATATTGCATTAAGAACTGTGAGGTAAAATATGATGAAAAAAACTTTTAAAAATTTCACCCTTTATGTCACGAAAAAAGATGACACTATCGAATTCATTGCGAAAAAATTTGGTTGTGAAGTAGACGATATTTATCGATTTAATAAAATGATTCGCTATCACAACATTTTTCCTGGAATGCCCCTTCATATTGCAATTCCATCCGAAGAAAGAGTGCTAGAAATAGAAAAAAAGGATACTTTTGCACCGATTCACGCTTACGATAACATCTGGTATTATCGATCAACTTTAATTGCTTATTTATATTTTCCCTTTAGTGCAGATATTATAAAAGAACAAGAAAAGAAGAATTTACATGCACTATTCTCTTCTCTATCGAATCAAAGCTCTAACAAATTACAACTAGAGTCATTTATTTCCTATTTACATGATTCTAATTATGTCTTAGCGCAGTGTATAGAAAAAAATGCCATATCTGTATTAAAAAATGAAATGGAAAGAAAAAAGCAAAAATGTTTAGAGTATAAAAAATACTTGCTAACACTTCATTCAAGTAATGATTGGTCATCTATCGTGGAAGATTTATTAACGGTAGATATGAATTGGCAAACCTTCATTTTAAAATGTGCAAGTAAAAAAGCAAAAGAAGGAGAAACTCTATTTCAACAAAATATGGAGAAAGAAATTACGCTTTATCAAAAGATTTCGCATTTTTTCGATAACGAAAAAAAAGAGTGATAGGAAAAACCTATCACTCATTTTTAGTTAGTTGACAAAATTACTTAATAATTTCGTTAACGGTACCTGCACCAACGGTACGTCCACCTTCACGGATGGAGAATTTGGTACCTTTTTCAATTGCGACTGGGTGAATTAATTCAACGGTGAATTCAACGTTGTCACCTGGCATAACAACTTCGATACCTTCTGGTAAAGTAACTACACCAGTAATATCGGTGGTACGGAAGTAGAATTGAGGACGATAGTTCGAACGGAAGGAAGTATGACGTCCACCTTCTTCTTTGGTTAAAACGTACACAGAAGCTGTGAATTTGGTGTGTGGGGTAACGGAACCTGGTTTTGCTAAGACTTGTCCACGGACGACTTCGTCACGGTTGACACCTCTTAAAAGAACACCAGCGTTATCGCCTGCTTCCGCATAATCAAGGGATTTACGGAACATTTCGATACCAGTAACGACGGATTTCTTGGTTGGTTTGATACCAACGATTTCAACTTCGTCACCGAGCTTTAACATACCACGTTCAACTCTACCAGTAACGACGGTACCACGACCAGAAATGGTCATAACGTCTTCGATTGGGAGTAAGAATGGTTTGTCATTGCTACGAACTGGATCTGGGATATAAGTATCAACAGCATCCATTAATTCAAGGATTGCTTTTTCTGCTTCTGGATCGCCATCAAGGGCTAAACGAGCAGAACCACGAATCACAGGAACTTCGTCTCCTGGGAATCCGTAAGAGCTTAATAAGTCACGGACGTCCATTTCGACTAAGTCGATTAATTCTGGGTCATCAACAAGGTCAGTCTTATTTAAGAAGACGACGATGTAAGGAACACCGACTTGACGTGCAAGTAAGATGTGTTCACGAGTTTGTGGCATAACACCATCAGTAGCTGCTACTACAAGAATAGCACCATCCATTTGGGCTGCACCAGTAATCATGTTTTTAACATAGTCAGCGTGCCCTGGGCAGTCGACGTGTGCATAGTGACGTTTTGCGGTTGTGTACTCGATGTGAGCGGTATTAATTGTAATACCACGAGCCTTTTCTTCAGGTGCCGCATCGATTTGGTCGTAAGCGGTAGCCTTTGCACCACCTTGTTTTGCAAGAACATTGGTGATGGCTGCAGTTAAAGTGGTTTTACCATGGTCAACGTGTCCGATGGTACCAATGTTAACGTGCGTTTTACTTCTATCAAATTTTTCTTTTGCCATTGTTTGAATTTCCTCCTTTTTTTAAATGTTATTCAACGAATTCATATTATAGCAAATTGATAATAAAATCAATATCTATCGATTGCTCATGCCGGATTTTTTAATGATTTCATCGGCAATGAAGCGTGGGCATTCACCAAAGTGATCGAATTGCATGGTGTAGTTGCCTCTACCTTGTGTGAAGGAACGAAGGTCGGTAACGTAACCAAACATTTCAGCGAGTGGTACTTCAGCTTCGATAATTTTGGCATTACCTCTTTGAGATTCACCAGTCATTTGTCCACGACGTCTAGCGATATCACCAACGACATCACCATAATATTGTTCTGGAACAGTGACTTCAATCTTCATAATTGGTTCAAGAATGACAGGATCGCATTTCTTAGCAGCTTCTTTTAAAGCCATAGAAGCAGCGATTTTATAAGCGGCTTCAGAGGAGTCGACATCGTGATAAGAACCATCAAATAAGGTTGCTTTAATATCAACGACTGGGAATCCAGCAACTAAACCACGATCTAAGGCATCTTTTAAACCATCTTGGGTTGGTTTAATGTATTCACGTGGGACGGAACCACCGACGATAGCGTCGACGAATTCGAATCCTTTATCTGGGTTCGGTTCAAAGCGAATCCAAACGTGACCATATTGACCACGACCACCAGATTGCTTAATGTATTTACCTTCACATTCAGCAGTTTTACGAATCGTTTCACGATATCCAACTTGTGGGGCACCCACGTTACATTGGACATTGAATTCTCTCTTTAAACGGTCAACGATAATGTCAAGGTGTAATTCACCGACACCAGCGATAATCGTTTGTCCGGTTTCATTATTGGTATGAACACGGAAGGTTGGGTCTTCTTCAGCTAATTTAATTAAGGCCGCAGTCATCTTATCTTGATCAGCTTTGGTCTTAGGTTCAATTGCTTCTTCAATAACTGGTTCTGGGAATTCCATCTTTTCAAGAACGATTGGGAATTTCTCATCACATAAAGTATCACCAGTTGTAGTATTTTTTAAACCGATTGCCGCAGCGATATCACCAGCAGGTACTTCTTCAGCTTCTTGACGGTGATTGGAGTGCATATAAACTAAACGGGCAAAACGTTCTTTCACACCTTTAGTGGAGTTTAAAACGTAAGAGCCTGATTTGGCAGTACCGGTATAAACACGGAAGAATGCTAAACGACCAACGAATGGGTCAGTAGCAATTTTGAAAGCTAAAGCAGCTAAAGGGGCATTATCATCAGGAATACAAGCATGTTGTGTACCATCTGGTAATGTACCAATAGTTGGTGGAATATCTAATGGACTTGGTAAGTAGTCCACGACACCATCAAGAAGTAATTGAATACCTTTATTCTTATAAGCAGAACCGCAGAATACTGGGAAGAATTCACCAGTTAAAACGGCCTTACGAATAGTGGCTTTAATTTCTTCAATTGTTGGTTCTTCGCCTTCTAATACTTTCATCATTAAATCATCATTGAAAGCGGCTAACTTTTCAAGAAGTTCCATACGGAGCATTTCTACTTTGTCTTTATATTCTTCTGGGATTGGGACTTCAACAGGTGGAACTGTCTTATCATCGCTATATTCCCAAGCTTTCATTTCAACGATGTCGATAACGCCTTTGAGGCGGGATTCAAGACCGATTGGGTATTGAACAGGAGCGGCATTGGCAGCTAAACGAGAGTGTAATGTTTCCACACACATTTCGAAGTCAGCACCAATAGCGTCTAATTTGTTAACGAAGACGATACGAGGAACTCCATATTTGGATCCTTGTCTCCAAACGGTTTCGGTTTGTGGTTCAACACCATTTTTACCATCAAGAACGGTAATAGCACCATCAAGAACACGAAGAGAACGTTCAACTTCTACAGTGAAGTCGACGTGCCCTGGAGTGTCGATAATGTTAATACGATGTCCCTTCCATTCTGCGGTTGTAGCAGCGGAAGTAATGGTAATACCACGTTCTTGTTCTTGGACCATCCAGTCCATGGTGGCACCGCCATCGTGGACTTCACCGATTTTGTAAATTTTACCGGTGTAGAACAAGATACGTTCAGTTGTTGTAGTTTTACCTGCGTCAATATGGGCCATTACGCCGATATTACGAGTTTCATGCAAGTCATATTTACGAGCCATAAAAATCTCCTCTCAGGCTTACCAACGATAATGTGCATAAGCTTTGTTAGCTTCTGCCATTTTATGCGTATCATCACGTTTCTTCACTGATGCGCCTGTGCCGTTAGCGGCATCGATAATTTCACCAGCGAGTTTGTCTTCCATAGTCTTTTCGCTTCTTAAACGAGCGTAGTTAACTAACCAACGAAGTCCTAAGGTTACTTTTCTTTCTGGAGAGACCTCAACTGGGACTTGGTAGTTAGCAGCACCAATACGACGAACTTTTAATTCGTGTTCTGGCATAATGTTATTAATAGCGGTTGCAAATACGTCCATAGCTGGTTTACCAGTTTTGGCTTCGATCTTAGCAAAGGCTCTGTATAAGATGGTTTGGGCTGTGCCTCTTTTACCATCAATCATAATCTTATTAATTAAACGTGTTACAAGCTTTGAATTGTAAATTGGATCTGGTAACACATCGCGTTTGGCAACGCTTCCTTTACGTGGCATATATTTTCCTCCTTCCTTTTTATTATTGGATATATACTTCTCGTAATCTCAAATTATTTAGCGGCTTTTGGTTTTTTGGTACCGTATTGAGAACGGCCTTGTCTACGTTTGTCAATTCCAGCGCAGTCAAGAGTTCCACGGATAATATGGTAACGAACACCTGGTAAATCCTTTACACGGCCTCCACGAATCATAACTGTGGAGTGCTCTTGTAAGTTGTGTCCTTCACCACCGATATAAGCGGTAACTTCATAACCATTAGAAAGACGTACACGAGCGTATTTTCTTAAAGCAGAGTTTGGTTTCTTCGGTGTCATTGTACCGACACGGGTACAAACACCACGCTTTTGAGCTGCATTTTGAACGGTTTCTTTTTTGGCAAGAGAGTTCCATCTTCTATTCAAAGCTGGTGCTTTGGATTTGAAAACACTCTTTACACGTCCATTACGGACTAATTGGTTGATTGTTGGCATGATTTGTCCTCCTTTCAAGAGACGATAAATGTCAGATCGTACGCACACAATACCGGGTGTATCAATACCCCTCATAAAATAAGGCCCAAAGTGTGGGCATCACGCGTATGCGTACAAACGCTCTTGTATTGTATATTAAGTATTTTCTAGCGTCAAGAGTTTTTTTACTTTTTTTCTTAGTTAAATATTTTGTTAGCTTTTTTCCCCCCCAACTGCTTGGCAAAGGTTATTCAGACATAAAAAAAGAAGGAAGTCCTTATATAAGGGTCAAAGTTCCTTCTCTTTTTATATAGCTCCTTCTAATTGAGGGTTTTCTAATTTTTTTGTTGGAGTAATGATGTCTTTAAAGATGACAAATAACATCAATAAATTTAATAAAGCAGCAATTCTTAACGTATGATGTCCCCATGAGGAAATAATATAAGAATTAAAGATATATGGCATTAAGGTTATCATCGATGCAAGTTGCGCTACAAAGATAAGCCAATATTTCTTTTTATTTACTAAACAATACGCTAAAACCATGATATCAGCCATGAAGAAATATCTTTCATGCATATGCGGTAAAGTAAATGGTAATAATATCGCATAGAATGCACAAATTGAAACCATCTTTTCTACCGTAGGTTGAACGTCTTTTTTATATAAAATCATTAAGAAGAAGAAACTCATTGCTAAAGCGAAAATGATTCCACCATAATGAATTAAACGATATACATAATTTGCGTACTTATTTGGATCACTTGAAACATCGCTGGATTTAAACGATATATCTTGGATAAAGGCGTATATAGAACCTGAATTATAATTCGGATTCATATACTCTTGTGTTAAATTACCATACTTTTCAAATGGAGCGGTAAAAGACGCTCCGGCTATATAAGCGGGTAAAAAGGTAACAAAAACAGTTAAGAAAGAAATGATAAAATAACGTAATTTATATTTTTGTTTTAGCCATAAATATCCATAAAGCGGAATGATAAATATCGTTTGTAATTTATGAGAGAAAGCTAAGCCTAGGAAAATACTGGCCGTTATTCCTTTGTCTTTTAAAACAAAATAAACACTCCACACCACTAAAGAAACATAAATGACATCGCATTGTCCCCAGAAAGCAGAGTTAACAAGCACTGTTGGTAAAAATAACGGAACCACATAACTAATAAAACATAATAAATGGTTATCTTTATTTTTTAAGCTAACTAATTTATAAATACCAAACGCTAAGACGAAATCAAAGATAAAACTTAAGGTTTTGACATAAAACATATCATAAAGAAAATACGTATATCTTTGCGTTGTTATTTCTGGCCCTGCCGGAAGATAACTCATTAACGCCAATAAAGTCATATATAGCGGAGGATAATCCCCTTGCATATTCTTTAGATACGCTAGATTTCCGTTTTCTCTAAAATTACGAATCCAAGGGAAGATAAAAGCGTATATATCATGACTTGGATATTTAAATACAGCATAACGAATGCCTAAAGCGCATAAGGAAAGAAAAATGGCAAAAAGTAATAACCCATGGTGGTCGAGTAAATTTTTAAACCACGAGAAAATGATGTCACAAATATCATTTACTTTGTGGCAAAAACGACTCCATTTTTCTTTAAAACTCTTCTGATTTTCTTCCATTTTTAAAACACGCTTTCTTTATTCATTTTCTTCTTTCTTTTCTTCGGGTAAAGAAATACCAACGACATCATCTACTGGCATAGTAAAGGCAATCCCTTGTCCGCGGGTATCTAAACCCGCTTCGGTATAGATTTCTTTTAATACCGCATCTTTAATGGCTTTAGGAACAACGATCATCACTAATTCTTTTTCGGGGGTAATGGTAATTCCATATAGTTTTTCGGCTTCTTCATTACCGGAACCACGACCTCTTAAGACCGTGCCACCTCGAGCCCCAGAACGTGATGCGGCTTCCATCACTAAATCGGTATAACCTTTATTAACGATACATAAGATTAATTCAAATTCATTTTTGTTTTCCATGTTATTTTCCTCCCGTTTTGCTATCAATTGGACTCATCGTAATAAATTTATAAAGCGATAAGCCAATCATACTTGAAATAGGAACTGTAAAGGCAATGCCTTGAAGGTGTTCGAATTTTTTTCTTATTCCTTCTAAAATTTCATCTTTTTTCTCTTCTTTAATTAAGCTTAAGACCACATCTTTCTTAATGTCACCTAAACCTAAATAATCAAGAACAATGGAGGCGGTACCATAACCTAATAAAACTGTTTGTACCGTTACATCATGTTTTTTATTTTCGTTTAAGATTTTAATCGCTTGTCCACGATCCACAATCGTAATGAGAAGTTTAATTTTCTTAAATTGTATTGCGGGTGGATTTTCTTTATTCACTACAGATTTTTTAATTGCCATGATGGTTCCTCCTTCCTATTCAAAATAGATAATTTGTGCTTCGTTTTCTTCACGAATTCTCTTGCGAGCTGCGCGACGAGATAAGGATTCGGCTGCAACCATTTTAAAGCCTAAGAATTGAATGGTTAATAATGGGGTTAATGCGACCATACTTACAATACCAAAGGCATAATTCATGACTTCGCCAGGCGCTAAAATGTTACAAGCTCCAATGGCAAAAGGAAGAATAAAGGTTGAAGTCATCGGTCCAGAAGCAACACCGCCTGAATCGAATGCGATAGCGGTATATAACTTTGGTACCATAAACGATAACCCAATGGCTACAATATAACCAGGTACTAAGTAGTACATAATGCTAAATTGATAGTGAATACGAATAATACTTAAAGCGATGGAAACACCCACACCAAGAGATAACGATAAAAGCATGGAACGTTTGGTAATGGTGCCGCCACTAATTTCTTCAACTTGTTTATTTAAAACAGCAACAGCAGGTTCGGCTAAAACAACCACTAAACCAATAATGCCGCCCAATAAAACAATTAGCCATGGCTTTCCATTCACTTCACCATATTTCGCAATACTTTCGCCAATCTTTAAGCCAACCGAACTAAAGCCAACGTTAACAGCATTTAAAAATAAAATTAAACCAACAAAGGTATAAACAACACCCACATCAATCTTAATTAATTGTCTCTTGGGTAATTTAATTTTAAAAGCTTGATAAATGTAGAAGAAGGCCACAACCGGTAAAATTGCAATGGTAACTTCTTTTAAAGTTTTGGGCATTCCTGAGAATAAGGCTTGGAAAATACTTGTATATTCTTTAGCGGTTTCAGGTTCATAAGTAGGATTTCCTTTAAAGAAGATACCCATTAAAACGACACAGAAGATAGGTCCAATGGAACATAAAGCAATTAAGCCGAAGGAGTCTTCGTTGGATTTTTTACCACCACGTGTCGCGGCAAAGCCCGCACATAACGCCATAATAAATGGTACCGTAATCGGTCCTGTAGTTACGCCGCCTGAATCAAAAGATAAAGGTAAGAACGATTTATTACAGAGATTAGCCATCATAAAGACTAAACCATAAAATACAATAAGAAGAATATTTAAACTCTTTTGGAAAAGAACGCGGAGAATACCAATGACTAAGAATAAACCAACACCGGCGGCAACAATAAAGATAAGCAGGTATTTATTAATTGGTACTTGATCCGCTAAAACGGATAAATCCGGTTCCGCCATGGTAATTAATGCACCTAAAGAAAACGCTAATAAGACGATGATTGTGATTTTCTTCGTTTTGGTTAACGATGAACCAATGGCATTTCCCATCGGCATCATGGCTTGATCCGCACCTAAAGTAAATAGGGCCATGCCTAAGACTAAAAACGCTGCAGAAACTAAAAATAACGTAAAATCAAACTGCGAAACAGCAAAAGCTGGATCCGCGCGATTGGATATTAATCCAGTTAAATATAAAACCACCACAATTAAGGTGATTGGCGCTACGGATAAAAGAGCATCTTTTAATTTTTCTAATATCGGTTTCATTTTTTTTAACATATGGTGCCCCCCTCTTTTTTAATTTTTGTTCGATCGATTATTAATAAAATTATTAGTATATATATTATAATATAAAGGCTTACTCACATTCAAAACTATTTTTTCTTTTTTGTATGAATTAAATCTAAGAATTCTTTAGGTATCGGTGCTTTAAACACCATTTTCTTTTTCGTCAATGGATGTTCAAATGCTAAAAGATAGGCATGAAGGCCTAATCGTTTTAAAGGATTTACCCCATTTCCGTATTTATCATCACCGATAATTGGATGACCAGCTTCTTTTAAATGAACACGGATTTGATTTTTTCTTCCCGTATCAATATGAACATCTAATAAAGAATAGGTTCCATTATCCTCCAAGACTTCATAATGGGTAATGGCTTCTTGTCCTTCTCCTTTTTTATGTGAACTAAACATTAAATTGGTGGAATTTTCAATGAGCCACGTATGGAAAGTTCCTTTGGGTTTATCCATTGCACTTTCTACTACGGCATAATAGCCTCGGTCCATGACTCTTTCATTCCAATGCTTTTGTAAAGCATCACGAATTTTAACATTTTTACATACCACTAAAACACCCGAGGTATCTTTATCAATTCGATGCAAAATAAAGATACGACTCTTCGGATCTTTTTGACGTACATAATTATTTAACATGCGATACGCTGTTTTTTCTCTTTCTTTATCAGAAGCAATGCTTAATAATCCGCTCGGCTTATTAATGACAATAAAATCATCATCTTCATAGATAATTGGTAAATCAAAAGGTTCTTTCCCTTTCCTCTTCTCTTTTTTTCCGTATTTTAAAACCGTAACGATATCTTCGGACGCTAATTCAAAATCAAAACGAGTGACCGGCATGCCATCCACTAATACTTGATAGTGTGCTAAAATGCTTTTAATTTTATTACGACCTAAAGAAGGAAGTTTTAGCATTAAATATTCCATTAATGGTAAAGGTTTATGTACTTTAAATTCATAAAGTTTTTCTTCCGGTCTTATTTTTCTTTCTACTGATTTTTTTTCTAATTTTTCATCTTTTCTTTTCGTTCTTTTTTTCATAACTATCACCGATTAAAGTATAGCACTAAAAAAGATCATACATAACCCATAATATGTTACAACTGCGACAATATCGTTAAGTGTCGTAATTAATGGTCCTGAAGCCACGGCGGGGTCGACTTTGATTTTCTTAAAGAAGATAGGAATTGTGGTTCCGACAAAGCTTGCTAAGGTAAGGGCTAAAACTAAAGCGCAGAATACACAAAGCGCTAAATACATAGCATCATGCATTAAGAAAGTTTCTCCAGTTATCGGGCGATGTTGAATGAGCAAGAATAAAAATACCATTAAACTTGAAGTGGCTCCAACAATTAAGCCATTACAGAAACCAACGCGGACTTCTTTAAAGACCATTTTCCATAGATGTTTTTTATCAACGTCTTCATCGACTAAGCCTCGAATAGTAACGGCTAGCGATTGCGTTCCAACGTTTCCAGCCATATCTAAAATAATGGATTGGAAGAAGACAACCATGGGAATCACGGCAATCACCGCTTCAAATTGCGAAATAATCATGGAAACGCATAAACCTAAAATAAGAAGCAAACCTAACCAAGGTAGTCTCTTTTTTAAAGATTTTCTTAAAGGTTCATTTAAATCTTCATCGTTTGTTAAACCAGCGAGTTTTGCATAATCTTCGCTCATTTCGTCATCAACGACTTCAACGATATCCGAACTCGTAATAACACCAATGAGATGATTATCTTTATCTAAAACAGGAATCATATCCAAAGCGTACTCTTTTAAATCATTAATACAATCGCTCACTTTATCCGTATCATGAAGGGTTGGGTAGTTCACTTTTGCGATATCAATTAAAGAATCCGTACTTCTAGCAATAATTAAATCTTTTAAATCAATTTGACCAAAATAAGTTTCATCTTCGTTATGCAAATAAATCGTACCAATGTTATCGTTTTCCGGCGCTTCTTTTACAATTTCTCTCATTGCTTCTTTAATCGTAAAAGTCTTCGGAATATGAATGAAGTTCGTGGTCATTTTAGAACCGACTTCATCTTCATCATAAGAAGAAATCATTTGAACATCGTAACGGGCTTCCTGATCCATTTGTTCTACGATGTCTTTTTTATCTTCTTCCTCTAATGTATCTAATACGTCAACCGCATCGTCTGCGTCCATTAATTCAATAATATCCGCAGCTTTATCATTTTCTAATTCAGCAATATAATCTTCAACATTATCGAGATAAGTAAAAATATCCGATATGGACTGGTCGCCTAAAACATTATAAAGTCGTAATCTTTCTTCTTTCGTTAAATAAGCAAAAACACTCGCAATATCACTATCGTGATAATGCTCTAACTTTTCCTTTAATTCCTCGTTTGATTTCGTTTCCCGAATTAAAGACAAAATTTCTTCTGTTACTTTTTCCATTTCTTCCATTTTCATTTACCTCCTTTTAAAATTAAAAAACGCCACCAAAATCGGTAGCGGTCTTTTTTGAAATCATTCTCAAATCCAACGTGTGAGCTTCAACATCACAAAGCGATGAAATTGTATTAAAGAATGCCTTGATGTCGACATTCCTTGTTAACCTTCTCATAGTGTCTCCACTATTTCGCGGCAACAATCCGTATCTTTGTGGTAGTCTCGCCTACCGATTTACGCTTTTATTATAATGTTCTTATCTCGTTTTGCAACTATTTTTTTGAATTATTTTTTCTCGTGTTTCTTCTCTCTTTTTTTCTCCGATTTTATAAAAAAATAAGAATGTGCATTTTGTCTTTTCATAACTATACACATCCTTATTATTTTGTCTTATTTTTTCGTGTTTATTCGCTAATAAAATTTGATTATCTAAAACGACGATACATGGGGTAAGAAGAAAGCTTTTCGGAAAGTTTTTGATAATCGCTATAAAAGCCTTTTTTCTCAACGTATAAAGCTTGGTTGTTTTCTAGAATAAAGACGAAGAGATCTTTGTTTTCAATAATTTGTTGAAATTGGTCATAGTTATAAGTTAAAGCATTGGAAAAACCAAAAGACATGATGTTAACAACCATTTTTTCATCATAGAAAGTATATTCCATTTCCGTATGGTCGGTTTGTTCTACTTTTTCGGATTCTTGTAACGTCTTTTGGGTAGTTTGACTGAGCATAAAATGCAAAGCAATGGGTAAAGCGATAGCTACGACACCCGCAACCACGGCAATCCACCATTTTTCAATATATAAACCTAAAACAACGCCGATAATGGCGCATAACACCACTTCAACAGTCACAATTGTTTTACGGGTAGAATGCCAAAAAAGTTGTTTAGAAAAATTAATTTGTAAATCTAATGATAGTTTTGAGTGATTTCGAATTTCCATAGTTATTTCTTCTCCTTAGCATATCCATAACGTTGCATAAATTGGTTTTGCGGACAATCTAAATATAAAATGCCCTCAACAATACCGACGATGATAGGAACACCTGTCCAACAAAAGATTAAAAATAAAATACCGAGTAAAATATTTCCTAAATAAAATTTATGAGCTCCCACGCCACCTAAAAATATAGCTAAAAGTCCAGCAACGGTATGACTTTTTTCTTTTTTGGTTGAAGTAATGCTTGTATGTTCGACCGGACAACCACACTTCATACAAATCGTAGCGTTTTCTTCTAATGGATTTCCACAATGCTTACAGAACATATTGATTCTCCTTATTTTCTATCATTAGCACGATGAAGATATTTCTTTTCAAATTTTTCTTCCGAACAAGACAAATAAAGAATGCCTTCAACAATGCCAATAATTAAATGGATGAACGTCCAACAAAAGATAGCGTATAATATCCAAATCAAACGACGTCCCATTAAAAACTTGTGCACACCAAAAGAGCCTAAAACAATAGCGATAATGCCAATGACAATGTGATAGTATTTGCTCATTTGTTGTATCTTTTTATCGCCATAACTTTCTATTCGAGTATCTTGCATTGCATTACCACTATGAGGAGATACTGGTGTTCCACAACGTGAACACTTTGTAGCGTTTTCTTCAATTTCATGACCACAATTCATGCAAAACATCAAAAAACACCCCTTTTCTTTTCAATGATTATTGTAAAAGAAAACGACCTCGTTGTAAAGAGAACAAACAATAAATAGAAATTGTGTTTTTATGACTATTCAATAATCTTTTTAAAGACTTCTGTACTCTTTATGCTTAAGAAAATTGGAATACCGATACCAAAAATTGCAATAATTTCTCCTAAGCCAACTTGTCCACACATAATCCAAAAATTACTTTCATACACTACGCTTAATTCTGCTCCTACGATAAAAGCGTTAGAAAGTACGGCAATACCCGCACCAATAAAGATATTTTTAATAAAATGTAATCCTAGGCAAGCAATGAGCGTGGCTAAGGTACCAAAGATAATGTCTACATATCCTAAGGGCGAAAAGCAGTTGGCGATTAAGCACCCTATAGTAATAGAAAAACAATAAATTGGATTATAAAAGCATAACAAGACTAATAATTCCGACACTCTCACTTGGATAGCACCAAAAGAAATTAGGGTTAATACCAAAGTTAAAGAAGCGTATAGTGCCATAACAATTGCCATTTTGGCAATATTTCGGGTACTAAAGAATTTTTTTTGATTCATTTAAAAAAACCTCCTTGTTTTTTATTTTTGAGATGGTTATGCAAGGAACATCTCAAACTATTGAAACTATAGTAGAACTTCTATTTTTTGTCAACGGTTAATTTTTTTAAAATATGTTCAACCAAACATTTTGCGACATTAACATGACTAATATTTTCAATTCCTTTAAAGAAAGCATTAGAATTCACTTCACATAAAATGGGTTCTCCGTTTTTTCCATATAAGAAATCAATACCACAATAATCTAAATGCAATTCTTTAGAGATTTTTTCTGCTAATTCAATAAATTTAGGAGAAATTTCGACAGGTCGAGCGTGCCCTCCTTGCGCTAAATTGCTACGGAAGTCATCTAAAGAATATCGTTCCATCCACGCTACTACATGGTTTCCAACCACCACCACACGGACGTCCTTTCCTTTACTTGAATCGATATATTCTTGATACAGATGTGGCTTATATAACAATTTTTTCTCTATTTTTAATAATTCTTCATGATTTTCGATAAGATAAACTTGTTGTCCTAAAGATCCATAACATTCTTTTGCAACGAGCGGATAAGAAAGCATCTTTTCAACATTTTCAATAAAGTGATTTTCTTTCTCTTCTTTATAGCATAAAGGCGCACTGATGGTTTTAGGCATAGGAATAGAAAGATTGGCTAAAGCAATATACGTTAGCATTTTATCATCACAAATTTCTAACCCATAAGAAGAATTAAATAAAGGAATACCCGCTTTTTCAATCATTCTTGCAATATAGATATCTTTATCTAAATTAATAATAAAATCATAGGGTTTTAAGGTGGTTTCTATATTTTGGTTTGCAATAAAAGCAGTGATTTCTGCGTTGGAAATCACATCGATTTCAATTTGATAGGCATGAAATTCCTCTTTTAGTCTCTCGACCTGATTCCACACACTATCATAAACTTTATACGCATTAATTAATATGGCACCTTTCATAGTTATTCCTTCTTTCCTTCTTATTGTAGACATTTTAAGGCATAAAAAAAAGACTCGCTAGAAAAAATTAGCAAGTCCTTTTTATTTTCTTATTTAAAATAACGATGTAAAACAGCTTCTAAAGCTTTACCATGACGAGCTTCATCACGGGCCATTTCATGGACACTATCGTGGATGGCATCATAGCCTAATTCTTTAGCACGTTTTGCAATCTCCATTTTACCAAAGCAAGCGCCATTTTCACCCGCTAACATTTTTTCAATATTAGCCTTAGTATCGGCTACTACTAAATCACCCAACATTTCTTCAAAGCGAGCAGCGTGTTCAGCTTCTTCTTTGGCGATTTGTTCAAATAATTGTCCAATTTCTGGATAACCTTCACGGAAAGCTTGACGAGCCATAGCCATATACATACCAACCTCGCTACATTCACCATTAAAGTTATTCTTTAATCCTTCAACGACCATTGCATCTAAGCCACTTGCAATACCAATACTATGTTCGGCTGGCCACACTAAATCGCCTTTTGGTTCTTCATAAACTTCTAATTTGTCACCTTTCGCTTTGCAGACTGGGCAAATGGGTTCTTCTCCTTCTTTAACTTCAAAAACTTGTCCACAGATTTTACATTTGTACTTCATAATTTTTTATTCTCCTTTATTTAATTTTTTTTGCCACATTGGGGGCAAATCCCATGAATTAAGACATCATAAGAAGATACTTGAAAATGGAATTCATTGGATTTTTCGTTGGGTTCAACATCCACTGCGTCAACCGGAACATCAATAATCTCTCCACAAATATCACATTCAAAGTGATAATGATGAGGGCGTGCGACAATTTCATATACGCAGGTTCCTGATTTTTCCACTTCTCGAATTAAACCATCATCCTCTAATACTTTAATATTGCGATATAATGAGGCAATAGGAATTCGTACTCCTTTTTTTAAAAGATATTCATTTAAATCTATTAAAGAAATATGTCCTAATTGATCGATGGTTTGATAGATAACTTTTCGATTCTCTGTCGTCCTTCTTTTCATATCTTCCCTTTCTATTAATGATAATTTTTCTCATTAACAACTATATTATAACATGGAGAAATCAAATTGCAAGCATTTTTATCTCTTATATTGAATATTTATTTTTTTAAAGTAAAATAATAAATAGTTGAACGTAGGAGGATAATAAAACCATGAAGAAAAAAGTCGGAAAAATTATTGGTATTAGTCTTGGTAGTGTTGTCGGTTTATTCTTAGTTACTGTTCTTGCTCTAGCTTGTGCTAGAAATCTCATGTATAAAAACTTTTTAAAAAACGCTAAAGAAGAGGTCAAAATTCCCGGTTTAGATGCGCCTTATTCTCCCCAAGGTTTAGCCTATGTTCCTGAAGATGATGCTTTCTTATTCACCGGTTATATGACGGATCATACAAGTTCTCGTATTTATATTAATAATAAGGAAAACAATGTGGGCATGGTTAAAATGCCAAATCTCAATGATAAGACCTTTACCGGTCACGTGGGTGGTATTGCTAAATATAAGGATTATGTTTACGTCGCTAATAATAAAAAGATTTATGTTCTTTCTTATCAACAAATAAAAGAGAATGCTTACAAAGCGGAAAAAGATCAAACACCACTAACGATGACTTCTTTCTCCGTTCATAACCAAGCTTCCTTTGTATTCGCTAACGAAGAAGGATTATGGGTAGGCGAATTCTATTTAAAGAATAAATATGAAACGGATGAATCTCATCATTTTAAAACTTCTGATGGAAGTCATAATAATGCTTGGGTAGAACATTATTCCTTTATGAAAAATGATGGTAATGATAATGAAGACGCTAAAGCCTATGGTTTAGCTTCCTTAACGCCTGATCAAATTGTAACCGTAAAACAAAAAGTTCAAGGGTTTGCCGTCGACGAACAAGGTCGTTTCATTCTTTCAACCTCTTGGGCTATTTTCCATTCTTATTTAACTGTTTATGAGGCAATTCAAGAAAGTCAAAAGGAAGATCGATTTGTTACCATTGATGAAAAAGAAATTCCTGTCTATGATTTAAATTCTAAAAATCAAATTTCCATTACCCGCATGATGCCAATGAGTGAAGACTTAGATTACTACAACGGAAATGTTTATGTAAACTTTGAATCGGCTTGTAAAAAATATAAAGCCTTCAATCTTTACCCTACTTATTACGTTATGTCTTATTCTTTAAACAAATAGTGAAACTATTTTCATTATATGAAAGCGCTGTGAAAGCGCTTTTTTCTTTTTTATGAAAAAAATTACATTTTTTTCTTGACGTGAGAAGAATTTTTCAATATTCTTTATACATATAAAAAGTGTATGGACACGTGATTTTTATTTATAATTAACAAATGGAAATCATATTTATCCAGCATTTTCTATATACTTTATTCATATCAATGAAAGAAAGGAAATACGATTATGAACAAAAAGTTAACTTTCGTTGCAATGCTAGCGATTGCTTTATCTCTCGGTGCTTGTAATTCTAAACCTGGTTCTAGCTCTTCAGATAGTGGAACTGATAATCCAACAACGAGTGTCACAGCACCAACAACATCTAGCACTCCAACAACAACTGCGCCTACACCAACAACAAGTGTGGTGCCACCAACGACAAGTGTTACACCAGATACATCTTCTGTAACACCATCTACATCGACTCCAGCACCTTCTACTTCTACTCCAACTCCAGTAGAAGAACATAAAGTAGTGCTTCCAGAGATTGATGGCTTATCAATTAGAGCTAGCAAGCTCACTCCTGAAGAAGGTGAAGAAGTTACTTTATATCTCTCCACTGGTTCTTCTAAACGTTTAGACGCTGTAACCTTAAATGGTTCTTCATTAGAAATAAAAGAATCCAATCAAAAAGGTACAAAGATTTGTAAATTCGCTATGCCTGCAGATGCTGACGCAGTTATCGACGCAACCGTCGTTGATGTTTATTCAATTACTGTTGCTGATGCTGTAAAAGATTCCTTTGGTATCGTTTGTGATGTTACTTCCGCTGCTGAAGGCGAAACTGTTACCTTTAAACCTGCTTCTTATGCTGGTTATTGGTATAAAGCAGTTGTCGCTTTAGAAGATGATGTTGCTTTACAACCTAATGAAGATGGCTCTTATTCCTTCACCATGCCAGGACACTCCGTAACATTATCTGCCACGACAGGTGAAAACGTGTACGCAGTTACATGGGATACTGAAGATTGTAATGTTCGCGTCTATCGTTTAGTACCAAGTACCTCTAACCCTGATAACATGCTACAATCTTATCTATCCCTTGGGGATGCAGTTCCAGTAGGTACTGAACTTCATATCAAAGTTTCTGACTCTGGTAAAAGAAGAACCGTTGATAAAGTACATTTTAATGGCGCTGAATTAGCAAAGAATTCTGATGATGAATATATTGTCACAATGCCAACTTATCCTGTAAATGTTGACGTTACAATGAAAGACCATATTCGTTATCTTTCTTATGAAGATTCTGAGCACTTTAGTGTAAGTTTAACGAAAAAAGTGACAAATAGCGATGGGAGTGAACAAGAAGTCGCAGCCTCTTCAGCTCTATATGATGATGTCATTTATATCAACACAACCGATAAGACACCGGACACCTTCCATAAATTTGTTGTTTCTTCCTATAAATTATTTTATGGCAATAGCTCTGAAGACATCACCAAGACTTCCTCAAGTTATACCGTTAATGTAGATGGAGATGGTAGACATTACTTCAAAGTTGGAGACTATGATTATACCAAGGTTACGCTTACCGAAGTTGAGTCTGCCTTTAAAGGCACAAACGTTCCAGGAACGTATAAAGGGTATAAAGGCTACTACTCTACAACAACTACAGTCGAAATTAATGAAGATGGCACTGCTAAATTCGATGGTACCAAATATAAAAATGCTACGAATATGGAAGGAAAAGAAAATGCATATTCATTAGCACAAGACACAACATATAGTCCAAAAACAGCTTATATATTTGCAAATGAAAAAGAAAATTCTACTGCTTTATTAGTAGATGTTAATGGACCTGTTTTATCTGGTAGAGCAGAATCTTTAGTTGTTGCAAAAGGTTTAGGTGACTTTGATATGGACAACACCTTCACTTACATGCTTTTTGAGAGTAGTAAAGTGAAAAAACAATATTTCCACGTTGCTTATAGTAATGGTATTGTGGACGTATATTACGATGATGAAACAGGAAACGCCTACTTTGATGTTACCATCAATCACATCTCAGGTAATGGTAAGGCCGTTGGTGATAAAGTTGCTATTATGAATGGAGATTCCGTTTTAGCCACTTTTGAAATTACCAAAATTGATACAAAGAGCAATGGCTACCAACACACCGTAAAAGAAATTTCTTCTGATGGTTTGGAAGGAACTTATACCAAAGATTCTTCTACTCTTCTTTTAAATGGTTTTGGGGGAGCAACCTTAGATGGCGTTGCAGGAACTTATAAAATTGATGCTTCTGCTTCTAATAAGATCATAGTAACAATTAACGAAACTGAAACCGCCTATTTACTTGATTCAGAAAATCACACCTTTGCAGTTGCTGTTCTTCCAACGGATGGTTATGAAGGAACTTATAGTGGTGCGGATGGATCTTTAGTCTTGGATGGCTACGGAGTCGCTACTTTAGGTAGTGCAGAAGGCACTTATACTCTTCAAAATAACGTGGTTTCTGTTACTATTGGAGAAGCAACCCATACTTACAGTTTGAATAAAGATGATGGAACTTATTCTAGTTTGTCCCAATTTGCAAGTCTTCGATTTGCGGGTTCGTTTATCGACAATTTCAACAACGAGAATAATAATCTCTACCTTGATTTTGCAACTTCTCCTGTCATTGAAGGACAAATTCGTATTAACAATGCAAGTTTCTACTTCGATTTCACGGGAACATTTGATACAAGTACAAATAAGCTTTCATTAACGATTACCAAAGCAGTCAATGCTGAATTCGTTGACAAGGTTCTTGAAGCTACTGTAACTTTTGCGGATGATGGCTCTATTGACTCTATCACATTCAACACAAATCTCAACGATAGCGTGTACAACATTAGTGGTACAACCGTTACTCCAGTAGCTGCCTAATTCTATTATTTATTTTAAGTAACAAGTACCCTCAATTGCTTTGGGGTACTTATTTCGCACTTTAAGGAGATGATTCAATGTCAAAGAAAACAAGAATTCTTTTACTTCTTTGCCCTTTATTACTCGCTAGTTGTGGAGCAAATAGCTCGCTAGAAAATAAAGGTTTAAAAGGAGCGTTAAATACGCTAAGAAAGGCTCAAAATTATACGTTAACTTCAACATTATCAACTGGTGAAGTCACTAAATCCTATTATACAAAATCCGCTATTTTAAAAGAAAATAATAGTGGTTCTGTAGGCTATATTCAAGATAAAAAAGGAATTTATCGAATTGATTTAGAAAACAAAGAATGGCTTCCTTCTGCTTTATTAAAAAATGATGAAGGAGAGTTATATTCTTCTTTATGGAAAAATGATTTTATTTATTCTTTTAAAGATTTTGATTTTTCTAAGCTTGAATATCAAGATGAAAATATTGCTTTAATTCATGATAAGATGAATCTCCTCACCTATTTAAATCTTTTAGATCAAGATGTAAATACGCTCTCCACTATTCAAAGTTTAAAAGTTGAAAAAGAAAAAGTGGAAAACACATTAACCTTTACTCTCACCTATCGAGATCAAAAACAAATGATAACTACAGTTTCGCAAGTAGGAACCACAAAAATTCCTATCATCGAAAACTTTTTAAAAAATGGTGGAAAAAGTTATGTTAATACCAAAGAACAAGATCGTATGATTGATTTATTCTCAAGCTTTAATTACAAGCGTCAGTGTTTAGATAATGATAACGAAACCGTTGTAGGCCATGAATGGTACAATCCTAACTATTTCTATGGTGATTGGGAAGATGATTATTTGAAAGAACATGTCGGGGAAGTTATGGAAATCGGTGTTGTTGGACTTAAAAATAAACAATTTAACAATCAAATATTAAATGGTTCTTATTATTATTATTTAAATAGCCAAGGCATGAGCCTTGTAACTTCCGCACCTGTAAATGAAAATCCAGATGTGACATTAGTTTATAATTACCCAACCTATTTAGAATTATTTTCAAATTTCCAATACTTCAAAGAAGCAACAGATTATGAAAATACGATTAATACGCAAAATTTATATTTAATGAATGACTTCTGCAATAATTTCCAAATTGCTGAAATACTTCAAACCAATCATTGTTCATTAGCATCTTTAGAAATTTCTTATGAATTAAAGGAGAACAATAGTGAATGTGTTGTTGTATTTTGTCTCTATTATTATTATAATAATCAACTTGGCGCATTTATGTATCCCTTCGTCGAATTTGGTAATAGCAACATTGCAATTGTCGATTCTTTCTTAAACAATTAAAAAGGATGTGATTAACGATGAAAAAAATGAAATTATTCTTTAGTGCACTACTTGCACTTACCTTATTAGGAGGATGTTCAAATACACCTTCTACTTCTTCCTCTAGTGGCTCTAATGATAGTTATGAAGTTATAAACGTTCCTTCCGGATATGAACTTTCCTCTAACATCAATGTCAGCGGTGAATTAATTGATATTTCTGCTGGTGAATGGTTAACCGTTGGGTTTAAGTATTCTTTTTCTTTTACTTTTACAAATGAAAATGCTGCTGAGGCTATTGTAACTAGCTCAAATGAATCTGTTTTAAAAGTAACAAAAGAAGGTTCTTCTGCTTATCAACTAGAATGCCTAAAAGCAAGCGATGTCATTTTGACAATCAAGGAGAATAATGAATTTGAAAGCCTTCACTATCGTGCCGTGGTTCATGTTCATAATCCTATGAGTTTAGATGAAGCAAAGCAATTTTTAATGGACACGAGCTATTTTGCTTGTTCTACCGTTTATTGGACAGGTGCTAACTATGAATTTATTTTTACGGCTACTGATAGTTTTTCTATGAACCTAGTCAATGATGCTAATGCTATCACTGAGAGTTATTCAGGAAATTTTGAATTTACTGAAGCACAAGGCGATGAATTTATTTTTAGTATTAGTAATATTCAGATTGGCGATGGCTCAATTAAACTTACAAGTTTTCGACTCTATATGAATGGCTATCAACTCGCTGTTATGGATAGCAAAGGTTTATTTGGCTTCTTTACACCAACCAATATTTAATAAAGAAAGGAAGATTATTTTATGAAAAAATCGATGAAAAATATTGCTCTTTTCGTTCTTGCTGCTAGTTTATTAGGCGCTTGCGGAAATAGCAATAGTCCTACAACTTCTGGAAACACACCAAACTCTTCAAGCACCTCGAACTCATCCAATATTTTGGATGAAGAATATGCCATTGTTATTCGTAGTACAACAGGTATAACCATTACCGCTGATAAACAAAAAGCAAAAGCTGGGGAAACTGTTACACTTACTGTTCATGTTTTAGATGGCTATACATTAAATTCAATTACCATTAATGATAAAACAGAAGCTACCAAAATTTCTGATACCGAATATACCTTTGTTATGCCTTATCAACAAGCGATTATCCGTGCGCGCTTGGCCATTGAAGGCGATGTCGTCATTTCTGGCGATGTTACTGCTGTGCTTACTTTAGATGAAAAAGGTATTTATTCTGCTAAAAACATTAAAATCGAAAACCAAGCTAATCTTGCTTATTTCGTAAAAGGTAGTGATAATACTTCTTCTAAATTAAGCGTTGGCTTAATTGATAACTACAAAACAAACGCAGATGTCCAATTATATAATGGTTCTGATAGTAATGTTTCCTTCACTCTAGCAGGAAATGCTTATTATGATTTTTATTACGATCCAAGTAATGCAAGCGAACCTTGTTATATTCAAAGAGTTGGCTTAATCCACGCTCCAGAAAACATTTCTCAATTCCAATCTTTATTATCAGGTAGAGTAAAATCTGATCCTGCTACATATCCAACAGGTATTACTTCTGTTAGTTATACTTCTACAAAATCTAGTGATGATTATCATTGGGATTTATATCATGATTCTTCTTACGCAACCATCAAAGCTCTAGGAACAGATACCTTAAAAGCTGTTGATTATCGTAAATTAGATGGCGATTTATTAACCATCGTCGACACCTATGTCGAAAGTACTTATGATGATTCTAGACCCGAAGATAATAAAAAAATATCGGCTAAATATAGTGTCGTAGATGAAATAGATGATGGTTATCGTTCTTATCAACTTTTAGCTAAAGACGCTGAACACAAAGCTACTCACTATTCTCATGATGTATATTCTATTGATAGAAATATCCATTATGGTTATCGTACTGGTTTTGATACCGAATTCAATGATACTTTAAAAAGCTTTGACCGTGACTATTCTTATAAGACCAATGATGATGGTACTTATACCGTGACCATTCATTCTTGGAAGACCACTGCCCCAGTGACAGATTCTTCTTCTGGAACTTCATATGGTAAAAAAGAACACTTAACTTATGATATTGAAATTACCTTTAATAAAGCTGGAAATCTATTAAGTGGTTCTTATATTGAAAAGACTTATGACGATAAAGCTTATGACTTTGATAAAGATGCCTTCCTTCCTAATGGTGAATTACAATTCACTTTAAATGAAGAAATGCATTTTGAATACACTTATGGTGAAGCAAATAGCGGATCTCCTTCCTTTGATACTGATCCTTATTTTGTAAAATCTATCGACTCCTTTTCTATTGAAAAAGCTGGTTTAGATAAAAATAAAATTGCTTTAGAAGATAGAGTAAGTGAATATGTCGTTGCTTCTTATTCTCCTGCTACTGCTTTGGACACCTGGCAATATGGTATTATTTCTTCTAGTAACACTGCCGTTATTGGACCAAGAAGCGTTAACGAACCATTACTCTTCGTTGGAAAATCTGCTGGTACCTCTACTCTTACATTAGGTAATTATACCACAAATAATGTAACCAAAACCGTGGATGTCACCATTGAAGACGACTATCGCGTCATGCAATGGTATATGTCTCCAACCGATGGAGATTATGATAATATTCTTGCGGCTAGGGCAACCATTTTAGCAAACACTGTAAGAGAAGTTTATTGCTATGCTTCCAAGTTAACTTCAATTGATGTTCCGTTTACTCCTGTTTCTAGTAATGAAACTTACTTAAGAGTGAGTAAAAATGGCCAAAAACTTGTTCTTGACGCTACTGGCGCTAAAGATATAACTGAGGCAGTTACAGTCAACGTCACTATTCAATCTCCAAAATATGAAGAAGGAATAAAAGAAGAAGTATTTGCCATCACCATTAACCCTAACAACACAAAAGAGGAAGGAATTGTTGGTGTTTGGACAGGTATTGATGTTTCTAACTCCAATCAAACTGTTACTTTAACGTTCAATGAAGATGGCACAGGTTCTTTAGTAACTACGAAAAAAGGATCCTTTACATTTAATTATACCTTTGATAAAAACAGTGGTGCCATTCGTTTTAGCAAACTTTCTGACTATGAATTAAACCTCTTAATTAGTTATGATGGTGGTAAAGATGAAATTAAATTATGTGCTTATACTTATGGTTGGAATGATGATTATGAGCAAGATGTTGTTGGTTCATATTTAACCGATGAAGATGGTTATGATACTGGCACAGTTTATGTTACCTTAACTCGCTAATTTATAAAAGCTGAAAAAAAGAGAGATTTACAAGATTCTCTCTTTTTTATTTTCTCATTTACAAAGTTGAATGGATAAGGAGCGAAAATAGAAGACAAAATTACTTTCATTAGCAACCATAAAATAATTTGCACCATTTAAGTTATATTTTCCGTTTGTTTCTTCTATCTTGATTTTATTTTCATTTTCATCAATCGCATATACTGTAACTCTTCCACGATATGGTTCTTCTTTAACATTTACTACATCAATGGCAATGGATTCAATTCCTTGAATAACTGCAACTTTATTTCGTAAATAGCTTACACTTTTCTTCATTTGAACAATATATTCACCATTGATTTTAATTTTTGCCATACTCACACTATTCAACTGAATGCCACCATAACCAAATTCAGTATCTTGATAACCTTCACCTGCATCTTTAAACCATTGATGCGTAATTACAACATCTCCCTCTATTAAAGGAGGATTTGTACCATTATAACGAATCAAAATATGAAAATAAGGATTATCATAAAGAAATTCAATTTCATAATTTTGTTGACTAGCAAAATAAGGGGTTGAATCAGTTCCATCGACCATATTCCATCCCTCATTCACTAATAACTCGCGATAAGTAGTCACGCATTGATTACTTTCTTGAGGAATATATAACTCAATTTCGTATTTTTCTTGGTTAGGATAAATATAATATTCATTGGCTTCAAATCTAGGAATTTCAACTTCATAACCAACGACAGAGGCAATCGCCTTTAATGGCCACGAAGTTGCTTTTCTAATTAAATAAGCCATCAAACGTAATTCTGGATTTCCTTCGTTTACTTTATAGTTCGCTATTTCTACTCGAATTTGAGATTCATCGCTTTTACTTTTTTCAAATGTTGTAATTTGATTATCATATTCATCGAATGAAATTTCTCCTTGTTTAAACCCATTTTCTAATAACACATCACGATAAGAAGCCGCATGTCCATATTTTGCTGGATCACGAACATAAAAAATGAACGTTCCATCTTCATCTTCAAAGCTTTCATCCACATAATATTCAGTAAATACAGCAAAAGGTAATCTTTCACCAATCGCTTTTTCCATGTTGCTAACAGAATCTGCTCTCCAGTCCGTTATCGGCTCTGGTTTCGTTGATTCAGGTATCTCAGTTGACGAGTCTGGAGTTACCTCACTTGTCAGGGGATTGTTTGAACTATCTTTGCTAGTAGTGGAATTGGCATTTTCTCCTCCACAACTACAAAGTAAAAATAAACATAGACCAAAGATTATTTTTTTGTTTTTCATCATTCTCTCTCCTTATTTTTATAAGCATAACTTTGACGAATTTCTAAAATCTCGCTTGGAAAGAAATAAGAATAAAAGGCATCCATTCCTTCTTTCGTTTCTTTCATCGTGAGTTTTTCTTTTTGAATAGGATAGAAAAGAATTTGATAAGGAACGTTTTGTGTGCTCGTTTCAAAATGCGTATGAATTACGCCCGAACGAAGATAGAAGGCAATTCTTCTCTCTTTTAAATGGCGGGTCTCCACGTCTGAAAGCATCGGATTTTCTACTTCTAACAAAACGCCATCATAATCAAGTAATTCTTCTTTCATATGAGTAAGAATTTTTTCACCTAAACCATGACCGCGATAAGAAGGATAAACCGCAAAATAATCTAAAAGAACTAAAGAACGATTCTTTAAAGATGAAAGAATGGTGTACGCTACCGGAAGATGATTTTGTTTAAATAACAAAACAATATAGTTATTTTCTCTCATCAACTTCTTCATTAAAGAAAGTGGTTTT
>ERZ1673738.906-NODE-906-length-48532-cov-11.434247_pt1 | contig 48532 bp, 43 predicted proteins | sample MGYA00580198_ERZ1673738 | MGnify/ENA primary metagenome ERZ1673738 (study PRJEB41218, sample SAMN15661784) | gut metagenome | host: Homo sapiens | place: Canada: London | collected 2015-08-20/2019-03-30 | study: EMG produced TPA metagenomics assembly of...
CCGTCCTCATCATCGCCCACCGGATGCGTACCGTTTCGGGCGCAGACAGGATCGTTGTGCTGAGCGACGGCGCGGTAGCCGAGCAGGGCTCTCCCGCAGAGCTGCTCCAAGCCGGCGGCATCTTCGCTCATATGGTCCGGCTTCAGACCGAAAGCCGGAGCTGGACGCTCGGAAAGTCATAAGACCGTTGCTCGCATTGAGAGATGGTAGCGTTCATCCTCCCTTTCCATAAAAATAAGCCAAACGCTCGGCTGAATAGCGTTTGGCTATGTATGGGGTTCGGTTGGACAAACAGGAATTTGTCATTTATTAACGCACCAAACGAATAAGGGAACATAACAACTCACCAATACAAGTCTTTGCCAAAGACCGCCGTATCGCAAAGCCGTATTTGCAAACTTTTCTTTCTCTCCCATAATGAAGAAACAGAAGAACACGAAAGCTGCAACAAAGCTCAAAAGCGAGATCGTTCCCATAATTATATTTGTCGCTTGGAACTGCATTATTGTCAACAGCAACGGTACAACGAGCAATGTCATAAATCCGATAGCAGAAGTTCCCCCGTGAATTTTTGTTATAGCATCTTCTTCGTGTCTGTTTTCATTAAGCGGACAAAATCCCGATATGGTTTCGCAACCGATTCCGTATATCGCAAGTAATATCCATATTGCGATTGCCAAGCCACCGCTGTTTTCTTGATATAACGCATACGGAGCAATACAGAAAACAAAACCCGACAGTATGCACCACATATTATATATACATTTCACCGGGCTTTGCCGTGAACCGAGGACAGAAAGTGCCATTTCTTTATGACTATAATTTGGATAGAATTGTGCAAGCACCAGCGGTAGTAGATTGTCCATAATGAGTGTTATGCACCATATAATAATCAATGTTTTCATATTTTTTATTATCTGTTAGAAAAGATATATCTCCTACAAATTCCGATTTGTCGATATCTTATTATATCATAAATCTTCCCATTTTTCAATCTATAGCGCGCATTTAACTTTGAGAAGAACACCGCCGAGCGAGGAAGGCTCTCAACAAACTGATAACAAACAGATTTTGCGCTTTCGCAAGTCCGAATCCAGCCACAGAGTCGATTGCTTTCGGGAAGACGCAAAAAGCCCTTTTCGTGAGTCCGAGTCCGGACACAGCATCGAAAAGGGCAAAAGGGATCTATGAAACTCCGAAAAAATGCAGGGTCGAAAAAACGGGAGAAATCTCTCGAAATCTCCCGTTTTCTCGTTTTTCCTCGTCCGGATCTAAATTGACTTGTCATCATGTGTCTATTCGCCGATTTAGATGTGTAAGGTCATGTCAGCCAATTCAGATGCACCCGAAGGGCAGACTTCCCCCGTGGCAAGAACCGGATTTGCAAATCACCGCTGTCTTCCGGGATTGTAAAATCGTGCGTGTAAACGGAAACTATGTATCCAACCTACCTATATAACAGTTTACTGCAAAAGGCAACTCGGCGTGCCCGTTCCCAAAATATTTATAAAAAACATTCTTGCACCTGCTTACATATTCATCGAAGTTTGCCTCATTTGGCAAAGGCGCAGTGGCAGAAGAAAGCAAATCATTGATATATCTTGCCTCATCAAAGGATTGCGTATATTCAAAACGGATGTGTTCTGTGAATCCCGTGCCGAAGAATGCCTTTGCATCGTTCAGATCCTGCATGGAATAATGCTTGACTTCGTCAATTCGTTTGTCCGATTCGTTGTTGTTCGCTATTCTTAAAATCGCTACGTGCTTTTTATTTCTCAATATGCGCTTACATTCTATGCGGAATTCATCCTTGTCAAACCAATGAAACGCGGTGCCGACAACTGCCGCATCACAGGAAAGTGGAGGAATGCTGGTTGCCTCGGCACTGGCTTTCAGACATATCGCGTTTTGATATGGAGAAAGATTCTTACACAGCTCAAAAAACATATCCGCATTCGGTTCTACGGCGTACACAGTGCCGCAAACCGTGAGAAAGGGCTTTGTCAGTATGCCTGTTCCTGCACCGATATCGGCAATAACGCTGTCTGCACGCAAATTGAATTTTTGTGCCAAATAGTCGATGCATTCTTGCGGGTACAACGGTCGGCTGTTGTAGAATCCGGCTTTGCCGTTAAATTTGTCTTCGTTAGCCATGACTACCATCCTTTATCGTATTGTGAGAGACTACTCTTTGATGTTTGATTTGTATTTTACTCCCGATCCGGTCTCGCGCCGTACTCTCTCTGCATGGAATCCATCGACACCACCCACTGCTTACCGAATTTGCAGACATCCACGCCGTTGACCGGCTTGCCGTATGAGATCGCCTTGCGGAGGGTGCTTTCATTCAGCCCCCACAGCTCGGAAGCGTTCATCCTTCCTTTCCATAAAAATAAGCCAAACGCTCGGCTGAGCAGATAGGTTATTCAGTTAGGCAAACTGGAATTTGTTAATTTTCTAAATGTTTTTTACGATGTATCACCACATTTATTCCAAGTGTAAAATACAATACAACGATAGCGCCACCGCAGATAAAATGGATAATGGCAAAGCCTCCACTTAACACACCGTAAAGAATTAAAAAGATGGGAATAAAGGAAATCACTCCTGCAATAGCTGCTCCTATAAGTAAACGATGAATCCACTTTGTAATGGGTGTGTCTGAAAAATCTCTTTTTTTATTTCCAATATACCGAGTTGCCTCTTTCATAAGTGTTAACAGAGATAAATAGATTGTGCCAAAAATCATTAAAATTCCGGCAAGATAGGCGGCAAAAAGATTGAGCCACCAATCCCCTTCGCGCAATGTTATAACGATTGCAGAGCATATCATTGCTATGGGACAAAATATGGAAAAAATGGTTGTTACAAGACGTAAAATGGTATATACTTTCGACATTCTGGAATGAGTATCTAAATTATTCAAGAATCATACACCTCCTCCGTCAAATTCCGATTTGTTGATAACTTATTATATCATAAATCTATCCACTTTTCAATCTATATTACCAATTAACTTGGAAAGAAATACCGCCGAGCGAGAAAGGCTCTCAACAAACTGATAACAATCAAATTTAGCCCTTTTCGTGAGTCCGAGTCCGGACACAGCATCGAAAAGGACAAAAGGGATCTATGAAACTCCAAAAAAATGCAGGGCCGAAAAAACGGGAGAAATCTCTCGAAATCTCCCGTTTTCTCGTTTTTCCTCGCTCGGATCTAAATTGACTTGTCATCATGTGATGTGTGTCCGATTTAGATGCAAAACCGTGTGTGGCCAATTTAGATGCACGCAGATTTTGCAGAGGGTAGACTATCCCCTTGGCGATGATGGGAGTTGCACATGACCGCTATCTTCCGGGGCGCAATGCCATGCCTGTAAACAAATCTATGTATTTTTATTGCGAACAAAACTTGCAATAATTGCCGTCATGACTCCAGAGCCAAGAATGACAACAATATCTACCGGGGCAAGTACAATCCCGGGTATTCCTGCGAAAAAGAACCCATCGCCAAAGCGATAAAGATGTCCGCTGAGCAAAATCATTTCGCCAATGTACATAACCAGCGTAACGACTGCCGCTGATACACTCGGCAGCCACACGGAAAGCAGCGGTTTCTTGTTCAGAGTAAAAGATTCAATATATATGCCAACTGTTACACCGAACAAAACGAAAAATACGCTCATCAATACCGCCGACAATGCCGAAACTTGAATATCACCGTTTCTGTAAAAGGCAGTGAAGCATGTCCAAATGCACATTCCGAGAAATGCGCCACTTGCTACCGATTGAATCACAAGGGACTTACGGCGGCTCTTGTCACCGGTATGTATCATTTTGGCAAAGCCGTAGAAGCAGTTCAGAATGGAGATAATGAGTACAATTGAGATGATGTAAAAATGAAGCTTGAATGCGGGGCTGTATTCACCCATCAAAACGTCGACCTCTGTCCAAGTTCTTTCTTCAAAACTGTTCGGAGGAACATAGCACATAAACATCTGCCAATCTTCCAATGTGGAGAAAATACCAGTTACGGTGCGAGTGACAGTTACAGCCCTTTCCAAAATAAATTCAAACACAAAAAATAATACAGTTGAAATTACAGTTCCAAACAGTAATGCGTATTTCTCAAAGTATTTGAGTGCGACGGGTATCAGTGCAACACAGACCAAGAGAGCGAGTGCGATTGGTGTGTACGGAATGATATATTTCGGATAATTCTCCGCATATACCGTCCCGTAACGTATCATATCGACAATCACGGATATTCCCATGTAAATCGGATAGCATGACGCAAGCAATACACCGAGAAGCGAGAATAGATAGTATTTTCTAAATGTTTTATTTTCCATAATAAACTCCTTTCACTATGCATTGGTGAGAAGAACATAACATATTGCTATCACAAGTGCGGCGAAGGAAACAATAGATAAGATGGAAATCTTACTATAGGATAGGATATTTTCTATCCTTATTCTGATTTTAGATCCGCCAAGGGACGCAACAAATAAGTTTGTTTTTTCTGCCGTGGAGAGTAACGTATATGCGTATTCCTTACGTTCAGCTTCGTCGCATTTTGATAATACTGATTCGTCACAAGCAAGCTCAATATCCGAATAAAGCAATTTTAACATCAACCACGCAAACGGATTAAACCAATGAAAACACACAACGATGAGCGCCAAAAGACGGATGAAGTTATCTTTTCGTTTTATATGGGCTTTTTCATGCATCAATATGAAGTTCAGTTTGTTTGCATCGTATTCGGTCGGAAGAATGATTTTCGGTTTGATGACTCCGTAAACCGCAGGTGTTTTAACCTTGTCTGAAATATAGATATTATCCTTTAATTTTTGGGCATCCTTCATTTCGCCAAGCGTAATGAAATAAATGATCGTCAAAGTGAGAACCGCCGCCAAGGCTACGATAAGCCATACCACAGAAGCAATATTAAAGAGATCATCAAGAAGATTTCCCTTATAAGTGATTGGGAAATAACTGTTTGCACCCATTACGTGATTCATCATTGTGAGTGCTGAATCATTGCCTATTTCGATGAGTGTAACTGTTTTAGTCGTAAACTTGGAAAGTAAAGCCATAATACTGTATTTGCTTGAAATTCCAACAGGAATACACATCCGGATAAACGGCACAAGCCACAGCCAAATGAAAATTCGACGGGGGATTTTTTTGATTAAGCGGAGAAGCAATACAGGCACCATACAAATAGTTGCGGCGATACTCATATTGAATATCCAATAAAATATCTCACCAAGCATGGTATCACCTCTTGTCGATCAATTTTCGAAGTTCGTCGATTTCATCCTTGGTTAATTTTTCATCTTCTATCAAAGCCGAAAAAAGTGCTTTTCTTGAACCGCCAAAAAGTTTGTCGATCAATCCCTGCGTTTCATTTTCACACACATCCTTTTTGGAGATTAGTGAAACACAAATAAAACCGGGATCATTACGTCGGATGTACCCCTTTGCCTCAATTTTTTTGATAACTGTATAAGTGGTGTTTTTATTCCATCCAAATTCTTGGTCGGCAAGAACACTCAATTCTTTTGCACTTATCGGTTCATGCGCCCAAATTAACTCCATTACTTTTAATTCGCTGTCGAATAATTTCTGCATAATTGTTGCCTCCAGACTATTACTATAGTGTATACTATCACAATAGTCTGAATTTGTCAATATGTTTTGCATCTATGGTTTTGTAAATAAATTTTGAACGGGGAGGATTTTTGAAAGGCTTCGGAAAGTGTGTGGCGGTTCGAATCTGTCCACGGTTTTGCTTCTGTGGGGAATCTATATTAAAAAAATGCATTTCGCTGGTTCGAATCCGGCTACGGGTCAAAAAACCCCGAAATGCATCTACAAAATTTCGAAAAACTTCAGAGTCAGAAAATAGCCCCAATCCGCTTTGACGGATTGGGGCAGGAGAAATTTCTCGAAATCTCCGCTTTTCTCGTTTTTTCGTGCCTGCATCTAAATCAGACACTCATGATGTGTTTACAGGTCATTTTAGATGCCGATTTTGTGTTAGCCAATTTAGATGCCGCGCGATGGTACACTTCTCCCTTGGTGAAGCAGGGGCTTGCAAGTGACCGCTATCTTCCGGGCTTGCAGAACCATGCTTGTAAACGAGCCTATGTATCCGGAAAATTCAGAATAAAACTGACTGTTACAGCATCCCCTCCGAGCAGCGCTGTAATCTCATCTGCAGGCAGATCAATATGTCCGAGTTTGGTATAGGCCCAGGTATTGCTTCCGTAATACAGAACCACATTGCTTGAAGCGTAGAGCATGATGTCGCCACTCTCGGCGGTCTGCCGCACATCGCTTGAAGGATATTCTCATTGTCCCGTGTGCCGCAGGAGGACAGAATCCATGAACAAAGCAGCAAAAGAAGGATAAACAAAGGAAGATATCTTTTCATAGTGCTTTTCCGAGTTCGTAGGCACGGCGGAGCGCATCGGCGTGATGTTTTGCGTCCCCGCTGTCACCGATCCCGCCGCCTGCGACAAGGCCGCAAAGCTCTGCCTTCTCAAAGCAGTCCACCCAGCCGAGCAGACCGTTGTATGCTTTATCAAACGCAGAATCGCTGTCCTCCGCCGCCGTTGCGATCATATAGACCTTGCGGAAGCGGTAATCCGAGGTGTAAAGCGGATTGAGACGGTCGAGCAGCGTTTTCATCTGCCCGCACATTTCGTAGTAGTAGATCGGCGTGGCAAAGACGAGCACATCGGCGTTTTTTACTTTTTCACAAAATTCTGCCGCATCATCGCGGAGCACGCACTTGCCCGTGCGCTGGCAGGCAAGACAGCCGATGCAGTAGCCGATGTTTTTGCCCCTCAGGGTGAGAAATTCCACTTCGTTTCCGGCGTCGATTGCGCCCTTTTCACATTCGTGCGCAAGATATTCCGAATTGCTGTTTCCGCGCAGGCTGGTTGAAATAATCAGTACCTTGCTCATGTTATTGCTCCCTTCAAAGGCTCGCTTTGAGAATTTCTTTGATCTCGTCTGTACTCAGCACCTTGTATCCGCCGTCCATGACAAGGGTTGCGGACGCGATGCCATCGATCATGTCGGGTGTCACGCCGAGTTCGGTCAGATTCATCACAAGTCCCAGCTTCTTCATCCATGCCTCCATGCGGCAAAGTCCTTCTTCGGCGACCTCGCGTTCGGTCTTACCGCTTTGGTCAACGCCCCAGACATTCACGGCATAGCGTGCAAATTTCGCGGCACCGTAGGGGAGGATATGACGGTAATACGGCATCGAAACCGCCGAGAGCGTCATGCCGTGGGTGGCGTTTGTATACGCGCCGACCGCCTGACCGAGCATATGTACCATCCAGTCCTCGGTCTTACCCTTGGCAATCAGGGTATTGAGCGCCCAGGTTGCCGTCCGCATGATGTTGCTTCTCGCTTCATAATCGGTGGGGTTGACCGCTGCAATTTCCGCCGCGTGAATCAGCGAACGGAGAAGCCCCTCGGCGATGTAATCGCTGGTGTTATCATCCTCGCCGGAGAAATACTGCTCCAGAATGTGCGACAGGATGTCGTAAATGCCCGAGATCATCTGATAGTGCGGAACGGTGAAGGTGAATTCGGGGTTCAGAATCGAAAACTTCGGGTAGACGTTTTCACCGAACACATGACCGATTTTCAGCTTCTTTTCCCGGTTGGTGATGACCGAACCGCCGTTCATTTCACTGCCGGTTCCGACCATGGTCAGCACGCACCCGACCGGAACGATTTCGCAGGATACCTCCTCAAAGCGGTCGAAATACCTGTCCCACGGGTCCTCGTCGCAGTGAACCGAGACCGAAACCGCCTTCGCATAGTCGCAGACCGAACCGCCGCCGACCGCAAGGATGAAGTCCGCTTTTGCCGCTCTGGCGCGTGCAACGCCCTCGCGCAGCTTGTCTGCCGTGGGGTTCGGCATGACTCCGGCATCTTCAAATACTTCCTTACCGTTTGCTTTGAGTACGGAAACCACTTTGTCATAGATTCCGTTCTTTTTGACGGAGCCGCCGCCGTAAACCAGCAGGACGTTCTTTCCGTATTTCGAAAGCTCGGCGTTCAGTCCGTCAAGCGCGTCCTTACCGAAATAAAGCTTGGTTGGATTGCAATAAGTAAAATTTCCTAACATGATTACGTCTCCTTTTTGTATTCATTCGATTTGATTTTGTTAGTCAGATAATCGAGACAGTCGATCTGTTTTTGCCCCCTGCGCACATCCGAAAGCACGCATTTGCGGTGTGCGGTCAGTTTCGGAAGCATTTCACTCAGCGTGCCCTCCCGGAAGCGGCGCAGACACTCCGCAGTCAGTGCCTCGTCACATCCTGCATCTGCAAGACACCGCCGCAGGATTTCTTCTTTATTCAAAGCGTTTGGCATTCTGTCCCTCCCTTCGGTAATTTCATTATAACACAAACCGTGTGAAATTACAAATATCTATATTTTATATCGTGATATGATTGACAAGAATATCAAATCGGTGTATAATAGAAGCAGATCATATCAACGGAGGCGGTTATGGAAATCAGAGTGTTACGTTATTTTTTGGAGATTGCACGCGAGGGGAGCATGACTGCCGCCGCAGAGGTGCTTCATGTGTCGCAGTCGGCACTTTCCAAACAAATGAAGGAGCTGGAAGATGAGCTTGGCAAAAAGCTGTTCCGCCGCGGAAGCCGCAGTATGTCTCTGACGGAAGAAGGCATTCTGTTGCGCCGCCGCACCGAGGATATTCTCGATATGGTGGACAAAACGACCGAGGAATTCCGCGCAATCGACGATCTGCAAGGCGGGGATGTGTACCTCGGATGTGCGGAATCTCATAGTTTCTTTCTCTCATAGCGTTGCACCTCAGCCTTCAAAATCGCGTTCTACGGCAGGTTCTTCTTCATCTCTGTCGTACTCGTCGAGCTTGTCATCGTATTCCTCGCTGTCGTCAAAATCGTCCTCTGCGGGATCATCATTCAGTGCGGCGAATGCATCGTGATCTGTCATGGCTTTGTAGTAATCAGCGAGTCCACCATCGTCCGGCTCCACTTTATCAAAGCAGAAGATGGTATCAATTTGTTCGCTTTTGTACTTCCTTGCAAACTGTACCACCGCATTCAGAATATCAAAGCGACCTTCACGCAGACACATGAGCAGGAATTTTGCTCGGTTCGCCATGTGGTTAAGCAGATCGGCAAGATCGTCAAACTCCACTTCGCCGGTTGCGCTTGCGTATTCGACAAGATCAGAGTCCGCAACAAGGAACAGAACAAAGGCGAGGATTTCATCGTCCGGAATCAGCCCGCTTTCATATTTGAACTGACTCAGTTTCATGCGAACAGGATCGGTGGAAAATGCATTCCGCATAGATTCCAGGGATGCCTCGTAGCATTCGTTTTCGCGCTGATATGTCCTGATATCGGTTTCTTTGACTCCGATCTGATCAGCAAGCAGATGCACCCCTCTGTCAAAGTTCAGCGGATCGGTGTATGCAACGAGCGAGAGGAACTCTGCCGGTGCTACGGATTTCGTCAGTGACTTACCGTGAGCGATAGACTGCTGCAGGGCTGCTTTTCTGTTGAAAAAATGGTTGGTGTTCATATTGAACCTCCGAAAATAAGTATTCATAGATTTCTCTATGTACGGCGGTTTTCCGCCAAAAGAAAAAGTCAAGGACTGACATCCTTGAGCTTTGCCTTATATTTAGATGGAGACCGCAAATCTGAATCCGTTATGCAGGATGATCGAGAGCTTTTCTTGACTTTCCACCCTTATCTGAGCAATCAATTGACGGATTATACTGTCTTCGAAGAAGGACAAGTCTGCGCTCGCATTTGCGATTTGCTCGAATAATCTCTCGAGACGACTGTCGATATCAAGCGACGGTCGGATTTTCGTTTTTTCAACCTCTATGATTTTTCTAAGATCGCTGATATTGTCGTTTATGCGTTTGAACTCGTCCTCAAATCCTTTTTGAGATCCTCGTTCCGCACAGATTTTAACGACCTTCATCATATCGTTTTCCTGCTCTTTGATTTGTGCTTCAAGGTTTTGAATGCAGATATCGGTTCCGGCATCTACAATTACATTTCCAAGCGCAGCTTTTAGTTCATCTTTGACCTCGTTTTTATTTTCAATGAGTCCTGACAGCCCTTTCAATATTGCGCTGTGAATGAGACCTTCTTCAAGGGTGGGGGAGTCCGGGCATTTGCTTGTTCCGTAATCCAATCGTGTGGTGCATCGCCACACGATTTTCTTTTTATCGTGATGAGTCCAGGTACATCGTCTGTACGGACGACCGCAATCACCGCAGACCAATATTTCCGTCAATGCATACTTACTGCTGTACTTTCCTTTTTTGGCGGTTTCGTGTTCAGCCAGAGCAATTTTCTTTTTTGCGCTTCTTCTCGCATATTCGGATTGCACCCTGTCGAACAGTTCTCTGTCGACGATTGCTTCATGATGATCGGTGATATAGTGTTGCGGAAGCTGACCGTTTTTTTTCTCTCGTTTGTGAGTCAAGAGATCCGAGCAGAATGTTTTTTGTGTAATCACATCCCCCTTGTACTTTTCGTTTCGGAGGATTGACTGTATGGTCGCGTGATACCATCCTTTTTTCTTTCCGGGCGCCTTAACACCGCGTTCGTTCAATGTGTCGCAGATGATGCGCACACTCGCTCCAGCGTAATAGCGTTCAAATATTTCTCGGACAATCGCCGCTTCTTCTTCGACGATTTCTATTCCATCCTGAACCTTATGGTATCCGTAGATATCGCAGGTGAAGGTGACTTTTCCTTCGGCGTATGCGTGTCTGACACCCCAGGTCACATTCTTGCTAATGGATTCAGACTCTGCTTGCGCAAAGTAACCCATGATGGTAATCATGGCTTCACTTGTTTCAGTCAGCGTATTGATATTCTCTTTTTCAAATATGACACCGATACCGAGTGCTTTCAATTCTCGGATATACTCCAAACAATCCACCGTGTTTCTTGCGAATCGTGAGATGGATTTGACCAGGATGAGATCGATCTTGTGCTGTCGGCAGTGCCTTATCATCTTCAGAAATTCGGGACGCTTTTTTGCCATTGTCCCCGAGATGCCCTTATCAGCATATATTCCGGCGTTCAGCCAATCCTTGTGCTTGGCGATCTCTGCTGAGTAATGCTCAATTTGAGCTTCGTAGCTGTTGGCTTGCTCGTCTTGTTCGGTTGACACTCGGCAATAGGCAGCCACTTTTTGAAGTCGCCGTGTCGGTAAACCTGAGTTTGGTTGTGGATTTTTAGCTTCAATTTTGTGTACTACCATTGGTTTCTCCTTTCGCTTTTACTTTGGCTCCGTTTATGAAGTGAATGGTTATTTTTCCGTGTGAATCAACCGTGATATGAGACACGGTGTGTTCAATGAGTTCGTTATCGACATCCTCCAACAGTTTCCGATTTAAATAATCCCGTTTGATTGTGTCTGTCAGTTCTTCGGAGATATCGTATTCACAATTGTCATATTTAAGAGAAGCGAGGTTGAGAATATCTTCGAATGCAGTGTCGAAATTGACGGAAGGGGAGGAGATAAGCTGATTGACCTCTTTGGTTTTGGCTGTTAGCCGATACTCGGACTCGTAGGTGTCCTGCGGTTCAATTTCGTCAAGCAGTTCGGGATGTCGGATGACCTCATTCAGAATATCCGTAACTCCTTGATAGAACGATTCATCACCCAACACAGTCTTTGCACATTTTTTGCATCTCCATTTTCTGTACTGTTTGCTCTGCACATCATGCCAGATGCGCTCTCCGCACTCTTGGCAGAAACTGCGTTTCTTCAAAACTGTGGCTCTCGGGTCTGTGTTGTAACCACCGTATTTAGATGCAATCAGTTTCGCAACCGCTTGAAACTGTGTTGAGTCTATGATTTTCGGGTATTTATCTGTTCCACAGTACATCGGGCATTCGAGAATCCGTTTTACCATTTGCTTATTCCATGCGGTTTTCCCTTGGAAGTAATCAACCTTTTTCTCGGTTAACTCTTTTGCAATGGCAGCAAATGATTTTCCGTTAAGGTATCCGATGTAAATGCCTCGGATTGTCGAGGCGGCATCTTTATCAACGCTGATGCATCCATTGCAGATTGTGTAACCATACAGTGTTTTTTCTTGCACGAGCAATACGAATTTATTATGTGTGCAAGTTACCGGCAAATTACCGGCAAGTTAAATCACGCCCAGCCGGGAATATATTTTGTGTGGCGTGGTGCGGTTTCTTCAAGCTTTTTGATAAGCTTATTTTCGCACGCTTCTTACCTTTCCTCGTCAGCACCTTGTCGCGCAGTGTCTGTTTCGGGGAGACAAAGCGCATGAGATCCCCGGTAATGCGTTCGGGTGTGAGCTTCAGAACGCCACCATCATGCCAAACGAAATGAACGGCACGAGAGCAAAGCCTTCACTGCTCATCGGTCAGAGCGCAGAGATCGCCTTCGCCATTGTCCCGCGTAATGAAAATCGGTCCGGCATAAACCGAACCGAAAAGCCGTCTGTTTCCTTCCATGCCGCACAGCTTGGCTTCCTCGTTTCCGAGAATCATGCAATCGTCATCAAAGGGATATCACGCAATTAACTTGGAAAGAAATCCCGCCGAGCGAGGGGTTATCTTGGCGGTCATTCTTTTACTCGTTGTCCGCTTCATAGAAGGCTTCTGCCGCCAACCGCATGGCGATCTTGAATCCGGCAGTAAAGGCTTCGCGTTCGGAGATGCCGTTCAGCTCGATTTCTGTGGCGCAGAACTTTTCAAGCAGTTCTTTCTGCTCATCCGAAAGGGCTTCAAGCAATTCGGCTTTGTTTTGGGATTGCCTATGCTGCAGTTCACGGTATTCCTGATTATCTGAAATCAGGGTGTCCTGTGGGCTGATCTCGCCGTCCCATAATTCATCGATCATCTTTTTCATTTTCATCGCCTCCTGTAACCACACACAATACCACACCAATACCGAAAAGTCCAGAAAACAAACTGGTAACAAACAGATTTTGCGCTTTCGTGGGTTCGAATCCAGACAATAGGGGAGGGGGATCTTATTTGTCTTTATCTGTTGAAAGAGAAATAATTCATCGGATTGCCGGTTGCCTAATTTCGTGAGTTCAAATCCGGACAATTTGAGGAGGGATCAAATGTGTTTGTAAACAATTTGTGAAGCGGCGGCTTTTTCACACTGTCAGACTCCGCTTTCGCAAGTCCGAATCCAGCCACAGAACCGATTGCTTTCAGGAAGACGCAAAAAAGCCCTTTTCGTGAGTCCGAGTCCGGACACAGCATCGAAAGGGGCAAAAGGGATCTATGAAACTCCGAGAAAATTCAGGGTCGAAAAAACGGGAGAAATCTCTCGAAATCTCCCGTTTTCTCGTTTTTCCTCGTCCGGATCTAAATTGACTTGTCATCATGTGATGTGTGTCCGATTTAGATGCAAAACCGTGTGTGGCCAATTTAGATGCACGCAGATTTTGCAGAGGGTAGACTATCCCCTTGGAGATGATGGGAGTTGCACTTGACCGCTATCTTCCGGGGCACAACGCCATGCTTGCAAACGAAGCCTATGTATTATGAATTGTTTTTTAGTGCTTCAAAGTAGCTTGACTTCAATAAATATTCAAACTCAATATTGGGCAACATTTTAGGAGGCTTTTCTGAATCATCCCAAACATTTTGAAATCCTGCCACACGAACATTTCCGTTTTCACACAGGCTAATATGATTAATGCAAAAATCGGTATGGTTTCCCGTAAACTCCTTGTGTGTAAATGTCTCTTTCACTTCAAGCGTTTCGGCTTCAATGATTTCCCATTTTCGTCCTGTGACTTGACAAATGATGTGCTGATTATCAAGCGTCGTAAAGCCCCATGCGGTGCAAGGACGTTTTTCTTTTAAAACTTCTCCAGTATTTATATCAATCAATTGCATCATATAATCGTGTAATTGAGCGGTAATTGTTGTTTCCCCTACAAATATGTTGGTGATTCCGCGGCGGCTCTTTGTTCTCCAAATTTGTTCACCAGTTTTGGCATCAAAGCACAATAGTCCGTTTTCCCAAGTTTGAGCAAAAACCATCTTACCGTCAGCCGTAACTGCGATTCCGAACTGCCCCATGTTATAACCGTTTATGTACAAGGTCTCCCATTGATAAGTTTCGCCGGTTCTGTATTGGATGGTAATTTGGCTTGGAGAAAATTTATAAGTTTTTGTGTCAAATTCACCGGGTACCATTTGCAATGATTCAATTGCACCATCAGAATAGCAATTCAACCATTCTTGTTCAGACTTGTAGATAGAGTAGTTTTTATGGTACTTATACAATTTCAAATCATCCCTCATTACAGCACCGCCTTTCTTTTTCTATTATATCACAACTTTGCAAACATTTCAAGTGTGGTAGTTCAAATCTATCCAAAATGCCGTTGCATCTATGGCTTTGTAAATGTTTTTCATTGGTAGGGGCGACCTGCGGTCGCCCGCGGGCGTTCACAGAACGCCCCTACAGTTGTGGCGGTTCGAATCCGGCTACAGACCCGAAATGCCCGAAATGCATCTACAAAATTTCGAAAAACTTCAGAGTCGAAAAATACGAAAGCGATTTCATTCCGTTTGCGCGAAGCGCAACATCATTTACGGCGAAGCCCACATCATTTGCAACTTGTCGCAACATCATTTGAGGCACCGCCTCAACCTCGTTCATTTGTGCCGCAAGCGGCAATGAAGTTGCCCTTACGGGCAAATGATGTTGCGTGTGCCACGCAAATGATGTTGTGCCTGCGGCACAAATGAAAAATCCGAGAACAAAGTTCTCGGATTTTTCAGTCTGTCGAAAAACGCCCATCAAGCGAAAGCTGAAATGGGCGTTTTGATATATAAGCGAGTAAAAAATGAGAAGAACGCAAAAAAGAGGGAGGGATGGTTATCTCTCCACTTTCTTTTTGCGAATTTTTTGAGATTCATGGCAGCAAATTTAAGCCTTACCCAATTAGAGACTTGGGCGAGGCCGCGGTAGGGGGTATAACGCATCGCGTGTTTTTCTTTCGCATCCGCAAAGACACGTTCAATCGTCTCTTTACGCTGCTTGTATAGATCGGCATACTGAGGAGTGAATCGTGCGTCATCGGCAAGCTCTTCGTAATCCTTCCAAATATGCCTTTGTACGACCTTTACGCAATCCTTGGAATGTGTGCAAAGATGTCTTGTCGGGCAGTTTTTGCATATCTCGGGGTCGCTCTTGTATTCTCTGTATCCGTCCCGGTTGGTCGTACTGTATGTAAGCGTATGGTACTCGGGACAAATGATGCAATCGTAATACTCATCGTATACGTACTTCCACCATTCGTGTCCGCCGTCCATTGTTTGAGGTCTTTTGTATGCCGTACTGAGAACGCGGTTGTCATCAAATACCTTTTTGCAAATATGAGGAGTTTTGTAAGCGCTGTCTGCTACAATGGTTTCTACTTCGGGAAACCTTTCAGTCACTTTTTCATATACGTCATCAAATGCTACGCTATCATGTACGTTACCGGGAGTTACTACAGTTTCCAGTATATATCCGTGCTTATCGCATGCGGTGTGGGCTTCGTATGCGAATTGTCTTTTGTGGTCACCCTTTACGAAAAGTCCGCTGTCCGGGTCGGTTACACTTTGGGTGACTGTCTTCATCTTTTTGCGGCGAGCTAATTTCTTCTTTGATGTATTCTTATTCGGCTTTGAGGGTTTGGGAGGCTCATTGTTGTTATCCTCGTCCTCAAAAGGCTTTTTGCCGTGCTCCTCTCGGTCGGCATTGACCTCTTCCATCAGTTCCTTTGCGTATCTTTTCGATGCTACGGGTACTTCTGCTTGTATCTTCTTTTTGTTGTTTGCGTTTGCCTTGATGTGTGTGCCATCGATGAAGACCGCTGTGGGCGACAGATATCCCGCTTCCGCTATTTCGTTCAAGATCCAAGCAAATATCTGATCCACCGTTTCGCTTGTAAATCTATGCTTAAAATTGTAGCTGAGCGTGGAAAAATGAGGCGTTTCATCCTGTAATCCATACCCCAGAAACCAACGGTACGCCATATTCACTTCTACCTCTGATGCCGTTCTTCTCAATGAGGGCAATCCGTACAGATGCTGGATCAGTACCATTTTGACCAGCACTACGGGATCAATGCTCGGTCGCCCATTGTCTTCGCTATACAGATCTTCTACCATCCCATAGAGTTTGTCAAAATCTACTGCCGCGTCAATCTTCCTGAGCAGATGATCCTTCGGTACAAGGTCTTCCAACCATACCATTGCCATTATGTCTCTTCCATTTTGCCCCTTGCTTAACATCTCTTCACCGCCTGTCTTTTCTTGCTTCTATTTTACCATATTTTAAGCAAAATAGCCACCTTATATGGTGACTTTTTCGACAGGCTGAAAAATCCGAGAACAAAGTTCTCGGATTTTTGTCCCATAACTACGATTTAGATGACGGCGTGTGCCGTTCATCTGATAATATTATTTAGATGCCGATACGTTTTTCACAGGATATAGGTATCCCTTGGCGATGATGAGGGGTGTAATTACCGCTTTCTACCGGGTTTTCACCTCTATGCTTGCAACGAAACCTATGTAATGGCCAAGTTTTGACTCTGTTTTGAAGTGGTTCGATAGTCGTTACCCCATCCGTGTCATTTTCTAAACGGACGTGAGAAGACCTTTCCACTTTCTTGAACAAGCTCCTCGGCATGTTCAGATATGTACTTGGCTACAGGATGCCACGCTTTCTTAAAAACGAAGCACAGCTCTCCGTTGATTTCTTTTGTCGGGCAGGTGTATCTTCGTCCGTTGGAAAATACTTGACACCACTTCAAGATCTTATTTACTCCGAGAACTAACATCACTGCGACCTCCTTAATTCAAGTGTTCTTTCAACCAGTCGGGCATGCTGGGATCATCGATAGCCCAAGATTCAACGACTGTTTCGTCTTCGTTCCACTCGCTTTCGCGGCCGTCGAATATCTTCTGACGGTGGCACTTGTATTTTACTACCGTTCCACCTTCAAGGCGATATTCATTCCAATAATAGTTCTGCTTGCCATAGCCAGACCATTCGTTTGTTTTATAGATTACCATTTGCAATACCTCCGCAATCGTGATTGTTTATTGTCAATCATAGTATAACAGAGATTTTGCTTTCTGTCGTCCACGCTGTGTGGACTTTTTTATTTTGTCGAGAATTTATCGGCATATATATTACCGAGCATTGAAAATTCTGACATCATCTGATATCCAATGGCACTATTTAATTCAGGGCTGTTACCGTTACGTACCATTCCGAATATGTATCTTAATGCCATATAAAAATCACCCAAATCCGCATACTCTGCCGAATGCTTGAGGCGATAAATGTTGAGAACAATATGAAGCTCATATTCTTCTAAAAATTCTTCACGTTGCTGTAACCATTTGCTATCTGCTTCATCGTCATACGAAGTAAGATACATAGCCTGTACCAGTTTTTTCGGTGACTCTTTGATGCCATCAAATGCATCCATAAATTTTGGATTCATCCAGCAGGTAATCATACCAACGAGAAATATTTGTCGCAGAAGGTTTGCTGAGGCTTCTATTACTTTTTCGTCAATAGCTGCGAAATAATATTCGAAGCATTTTTCCATATCCTCATCTGAAAGATCGTAGTTTTGATTTATAATGCAGTTGAAGATCTTTTCGTCCAATAAGTATGCTTGCTTGAAATTATTATTTTCCAATGCCCTCGGACTACAAATACCGGGTAGCATTTTCTCCATCATGTTGATGTTATACTGTTGATCAAGCATGGTGTCATTATACATTGGCTTCATGTTGCTATAATCACCATGTACCAGTTCGTTCTCGGTTATATGATAATGTTTTGCAATACGTTTCAGCACATCCCTATCGGGAATTCTATCACCAAGTTCATAGTTGGAAACTGCTGTGTTTCCGACACCAATTGCCAAAGCCAAATCGGTTATGCTTTCACCAAAGGTTTTACGCAATCCACGGATGTTTGATGGTAATTTATAATACTCTTTGCTGTTCATAGCCGACCTCCAGTTTGATGTTACACTCATTATAACATTTTTCTTTTCTGTTTTCAATGTTACTGTGTAAACATTTTCTTATTACTTGAATTGGAGCTTATGTAGCCAAGGTTACCCTTGGCGAGATTACATTGTCATCTCAAAATCTGGTTCTTCATAACCTCCTGTTTTCATTCGGATAAGGCTGTCATCGAAGATATCCGTCTGCATTCCAACGACTTCCTGATTCAGCAGTTCAAAGGCTGCATAATGGCAACCGTCGATTACCACGGTATTCATTTCTCCGGACAGAAGCAATTTGATATCGTTTGGAGAAATGCGGATGTCACTGTCCGGTGTCTTGATTTCGAATACCGCACTTGGATGTTTCATGAGCTGGCCTTTTACGGTCTTCATGAGTTGCTCCTGTTCCTTTTCCAAAGCTTCGTGAAACTGAATGCCTTCTGTGACCACCTCTGTGAATCGATCTGTATCCTCGCATACGTCTTTGAAGCGAATGCCGAAGTCTTCGAGGATATCAAGGTCATCACAGGAGCAGAAGAAACCTCCGGCTTCGCAATCAAACAGCACACGTCCGATATTGGGATCGTTTCTGAAAGCCTGTCGGAAGGCTGCTTCCCATTCGTAACCGTTACCGTGAGTCTTGAGTCCGATAGGTGTGGTTGTCGGCTCTCCGATAGATTTAGCATATCTATCGAATGCTGTCTGACAGTAATCAGCGTACTGTCCGTTCAGCATATCCAGCGGAAGGCAGAGAGAAAACATACCGTCATCGTGATCGACGATATAAAACGGTCGGTTTTCTCTGTTAAACTCTTTGATTCGTCTTTCGTTTTCCATCGAAAAATCTCCTTTCTAATATGTAAAGACCTGCGGTTCTGAATTTCACACCGCAGGTTAGAAAGGAGTTTACATATCAGCAATCCTACAAACTTGATATGTACATCGCCAGCCGGAGGAGAAAACTGACGATGCCGAAAGGTAATTTAATGAAAATGAAAACTATGTACCTTGCGGTTCTATCTTTCACACCGCAAGGCTTAAGGAGAAAATGAATGAATCACATAGCGAGGAGGTGGCGCTATGTACCTGCGTTTCCGCAGGTGAAGGGGTTAACCTTCAAAATCTCGCTCTACGAGAGGCTCGCCATATGCCATACACATAGGAGGTGCTTCATCTTCATCGTCGCCATCATCGTCAGATTCTACATCTGTGAAGAGTTCGGGACGGAGATATTCCGTATCAAGCATGTCAAGGAAGTCGAAGATTTCCTCGCAGATATCGTCCGAATACGGAATTTGAAGGGCTTTATTGCCAAATGCGAGAACAAAAGGAGAGTTTTTGTGGTGGGCCTTTGTCAGTTCAACGTAGCCAATAAACTCGTCTACGTTCTTCACCACACACTTGGAAATGGCTTGATGAAGTGCTTTGCGAAGATCATTGAAGAGTTCGGCCGTTTCTGCCGTTGCCTGATCATAAATCTCTTTACTGTCGAATTCATCGTACTCGTCCTTCGGCGAAGGCGTGTCTGACTCCCCACGTTACGTTTTTACTGATGGACTCGGATTCTGCCTGTGCGAAGTAGCCCATGATGGTTATCATGGCTTCGCTTGTTTCTGTCAGCGTGTTGATGTTCTCCTTTTCGAAGATGACACCGATGCCAAGTGCTTTGAGCTCTCGGATGTATTCGAGGCAGTCGACTGTGTTTCTTGCGAATCGGGAGATGGACTTGACGAGGATGAGGTCTATCTTATGTTGTCTGCAGTGCTTTACCATCTTGAGGAATTCCGGGCGTTTCTTCGCCATCGTGCCTGTGATGCCTTTGTCTGCGTAGATGCCTGCGTTTAGCCAGTCCTTGTGTTCTGCGATTACTCCGTTGTAGTGTTCAATCTGGGCTTCGTAGCTGTTCTGCTGTTCGTCTTGCTCGGTCGATACTCGGCAGTAGGCTGCGACCTTCAAGAGTCTTTTTACGGGTATGCCTGTGCCTTGTTGAGGCTTTTTCGCTTCTATCTTGTGTACTACCATTATGTTTCTCCTTCCGTTTTTACGGTTGCACCGTTTATGAAGTGGATGGCAATCTTTCCTTGGTTGTTTACCGTGAGGTGGGATACCGTCCGTTCTATGAGTTCTGTGTCCACATCGTCCAGCCTTTGTCTGCCGATGTAGTCTTGCTTGATGGTTTCTGTGAGTTCTTCTGTGATGTCATACTCGCAGTTGTCATATTTGAGTGATGCGAGGTTGAGGATGTCCTCGACGGCTGATTCGAAGTTCACTCCGGGGGAGGTCAGCATGTGGTTTACTTGGTTTGCTTTGGATGTTACCTCATACTCGGACTCGTAGGTGTCCTTCGGTTCTACCTCGTCGAGCAGTTCGGGGTGGCCGATGACAGCGTTGAGGATGTCAGTGACTTTTTTGTAGAAGTCATCATCCTTTATCGGATGCTCGTTGCATTTCTTGCATACCCACCGTCTGTACTTTGGGTGTTGCATATCGTGCCATATTCTTTCTCCGCACTCTTGGCAGAAGGATCGCTTCCGCAGTACCGTGGCTCTTGCATCATTGTTGTAACCGCCATATTTTGTGGCTATCAGCTTTGCAACCGCCTTAAATTGTGCTTCCTCGATGATCTGAGGGTATTTCTCGGTGCCGCAGTACATCGGGCATTCGAGGACTCGCTTGACCATTTGCTTGTTCCACTCGGTTTTGCCTTGGTAGTAATCGATACCTTTTGCCGTCAGTTCCTTGGCGATGGTAGCGAAGGATTTTCCGTTAAGGTATTCGATGTAAATTCCTCGGACTACCGAGGAGGCGGTTTTTTCTACGCCGATATAGCCGTCACGGAACTCGTATCCATAGGGGATCGTTCTTTTCATTACCGTTTCTTCCTTTCTATTTTTTCTTTTATTACAAGTCCACCGATGAGCTTGAACTGGATGACCTCGCTCTCATCAGCAGTTATCTCCGTTACGATTCTCTCGAAGATGTCCTCGTCAAACTCGGTGAGTCTGTCGGGGCCTTTATCGATGATGCCTATTCGTCTTCGACGGATTCTTCGCATACGAGGTCAGTTTCGAGGAGGTTTTCGATGCTGACATTCTCGCGCGTGGTAAGGTCATCGTGTCTGCGGTATTCGAGAGCTTCTTCCGTGAGGCGTGCTTTCCAAGCATCGAAGTCTTCAATGCTCATTTCGGTGGTGGTGACAACTCTGCGAGTGGTGGCTTTCTTTCCTTTTCTGCCATCCTTCTTGCGATATTCAACGATCTGAAGGTTTCCGTTTGCGTCTTCTTCTTTGCGATAGGTAATGAGCTCGTCTGCGAAGTTGTAAACGAGGTCGGGGTTGTTTTTGTTGAGCTTATAAAATTCTGCGTTCTGATAATCCATTATTGTGATCTCCTTTAATTTTTGAATTTTGATTTTGGTTAGTGAACTGTGTGGGGTGAAATCAAAATTCGGAGATCACGGATATTTAGCGATGTAGGTTTCCCAAGACATAAAAATTCCTTTCTGCCGGGAGAGACAGAAAGGAAAACAAAAAAGGAGCCGCATGAAAGTCGCATTATGCCACAGAAAATCCACCTATACAGTTATAGGTTAGATCTTTCATGCGGCACAAGGGATGTTGCGACTTTCAATCGACTCCACGGCTCATACATGGTATGATATTAAATTGTAATTAGGCTGACTGCGTGATGCTTTGAATTGGATGTGGGTGTGGTGTATACGAGTAGTGTCTGTAATCTTCCGCTTTGTAGGTTGCGGTCTGACCACACCGAGGACAGAAAGCAATAAAGTGACCGGTCAGATCCTCATATTTGGTTATTGTTAAGCACTTGCAGTATTTGCACGGTATTTTTTTGAGTGTCATTGTATTTAGTGTTGATACGTAAGCTGCATCTTCCTTCTTCACTCTCGAAAGGAAGGCGCTGTCAAGGACTATTCTTCTCGGCATTATATCACCTCCACGACAACATGTAGTCCATTACCGGATCGTAATCTGCGTAAGATTTGTGATCCAGCATTCCGAGACGGTCAAGCCTGTAGAGGAGGCAGGTTTGGGATACCCCAAGGTATTCTGCCATCATGCGTAGTTGGAATCTGTCTTGCTTATACAATTGGTAGTCACCGAATACGGTTATTTTATCCTTCTTTGTGAAGGTGAACATCGCCCATTCGACCAATGGAGGTCGGAGCAATAGACAGGATGCTACTACATTAGCTTGCCACTCCTTAAAATCGTTTTCTGTTTTCAGCTCTTTGTGCTGACTTTTAATGCGGTAGTTGATGATTTGATGAGGGACATAGGTTGGGTCTTGCCAGTTAATAATATCGTGACCACACTCGTGAGCGACTGTGAAATTGCGCTCTCCCACTTTCGAGGGTTCACTTAATCTGTGGTCCAATATGATCTGGTTGCCTGTACGCAATCCTTCGATATTTTGTTCTTGTTCGAACTTGGTATAAGATATTTCGAGCTTCAAGTAATCTTCGGCGAAGGCTTGAACATCAAAAGGAATATAACTGTCATATTTCACGGAGAAGGTCTTCTGTGAAAAGAGACTTCGACCCTTTCTCGTATTTCATATACTCGTTTTCTACGATCTCGTACAGGTCAGCCATGATGGGATAATCCGCGGCTGTAAGTTTATCATAGTCGGTATTATCGTGAATCCCGAACTTGCCGTAGAGCCTTGTCAGAAGGATCTCGAGCGCATCGATCTGAGCGTCATTGAAATCCTTGTAGACTCGGAAGAAGTCCTTGAGGTAGGAGATGTGCTGTGAAAGCCTTGTAGCCTTTCGGAATGCTTCAGGGCAGGCAGCGCCTGCATCCGAATCAGAAAAATTGTCTTCTTCGTCGGTTACGTTACTGTCCTCGGTAGTGTCCGACCACTCCTTGGGTTCAAGCGGATTGATGATATACTGCCCGGACATCAGGTCGATATAACAACCGCTGAGATTGTTACAAAGATCCTTGTATTCCTGTTCCGCGTCAAGGCAGAGGACGGATTTGCCGGACATTCTCGTGTTGGTAAGAATGAGCTTGAGAAGATACGACTTACCCTGTCCGGAGTTACCGAGGATGAGGATGTTGGAGTTTGTCTTGTCATCGCTTCTTCGGTCGAAGTCTACGATGATGTTCGTGCCAAACTTATCTCTGCCGAGGTAGAATCCGTGGGGATCGGTTTTGCCCGAATAGTTGAAGGGGTAACAGTTTGCCACGGCAGATGCAGGAAGGACTCGTTCAAACTGTGTACCGAACACGTTGTGACCGCACGGCATACAAGCGATGAAGCCCCATTCGGCAGAACGTAGCTTTTCGGACACGCCATTGTTTCCGTCGAAGTATTCAGCCATGTTGTTTTCATCGATGCTGTTATACTCTGCCAAACGCTGACGGATGACATCCTCATGTCGAGCTGCGAAGGAGGCATCTTCCTCGTATCCGTCCTCATCGACTTCACCCCAACTGTTTGTTCCGTGAACCTGAATGGTAAGCGGACAATAGTATTTGGTTGTAACCGATTGAGGGTAGGCTTCGGTAAGCATTCTGTTGAGCTGCTCGTAGGAAGCAAGACCTTCGACCTTCACAGTGTTCTCGAACTCTCGTCTGCTCTGATAGGGGAGGCTGTGCATCAGAGCGATGGTGTCATTGAACGTGTGAAAGCGGAATCCTGTAGAGATTGCTTTGGCAATAGCGTTTTCTACAACACCACGGCAGTCGAGCGTGAACGAGAGACCTTGGTCGGATTCCTCATTGTATTTGATGTCGTAAGCACTTGCGTGATTCTTACCCAAATACGAGAGAGCACCTGCCAACTGTTTTCTTTCTACGGGGAGCTGAACGGAGGCGGTATAGTCGCCGTTTGAAATAATTGCATTCATCTGTTATCATCCTTTCTGCAAATAAAAAAGCCAAACGCTCGGCTGATAAGCATTTGGCTATGTATGCAGAAGGCTTTTTCTTTGTCTTCAGCAGGTCAGTATTTGGTTTTCGATAGTTTGGATCTGTCCATTGAAACGATGGAGCTATTTTGTATTTAAGTTTTGCATTGCTTTTGAATCGATGTGGTAGTTCGAATCTATCCGAACAGAAAAAGTATCTTTTTCGGATTCACTTTGGTTTCGACAAGCGGAGTAGTGTGGTAGTTCAAATCTGTCCAAAATGCCTTTGCATCTATGGCTTTGTAAATAAATTTTGAACGGGTAGGATTTTTGAAAGGCTTCTAAAAGTGTGTGGCGGTTCGAATCTGTCCACGGATTTGCTTCTGTGGGGAATCTATATCAAAAAATGCATTTCGCCGGTTCGAATCTGTCTACAGACCCGAAATGCCCGAAATGCATCTACAAAATTCTGAAAAACTTTAGAGTCGAAAAAAGCGGAGAAATCTCTCGAAATCTCCGCTTTTCTCGTTTTTTCGTGCCTGCATCTAAATCAGACACGCATCATGGCTGGGGTGGCCGGATTTGGACCGACGCGTGCGGGAGTCAAAGTCCCGTGCCTTACCGCTTGGCTACACCCCAATAACAACGGTGACATTGTATCACAGTTTGCCGGCTTTGTCAAGATTTTTTGCTGAGTAATTTCCCGGCGGATTGCGGACCTGCTTCGACTGTCCGCAAACGTACCGAAAACACCGCCGCAAAGTGCACCCCGGAGTCGCGGAAAAGCGATTGCTTCCGCGTACCCGCACCGCACTACACCTCAACGACCACCAACTCCCGCGAATTGAACAGGCGCGGAATCGGTGTCACGGTGTTGGACAGCCCGCGCGAGATGACCAGACGCCCCTCATGGACGCCGCTCGTATACTTGGGGAACAGCCCCTGATCCGGCGCGAACACGCCCCGTCCGAACAGGCGCCATTGCCCGCCGTGTGCGTGTCCCGCAACAAACAGGTCAATGGGATAATCCCGCAGGTAACGGTCAAAATACTCCGGCTGGTGGCAGAGCAGAATCCGGTAGCCTGGTGTACGGCAGAAACCGTCCAGCCAGTCGAGATCCGGCATTCGCCCGGGATTAAGCAAGCCGGAGCGCATACCGCCCAAAACCAGGCCGCGATAGACCGTATAGCTCTGATCCAGCAGGACAGCGCCACTTGCACGGATGATGTCCTGCCAACAGGGGAGGATCGACCGTTGCGCGACCGACTCCCGCATCGGTTTTCCCAGGTTGATGTGTCCTGCGCCGGTTTCGTGATTGCCCCATGCGTAAAAGGTCGGCGCAAGGGCTGCCGCTTCAGCCAGGAAGCCAAGCCCCGGGCGGTCAGACTTTCCGGACTCGTCTGTCAGCACCGTCAGATTTTCAGTCAGATCTCCGGGAATCAGGATAAGATCCGGCGCGATGCGGCGCAGAGCTTCCATGAGCTTTCCGTAAGGTTCATCATGCAAATCAGCGACCACGGCTGCGCGGAAATGAACGCCGGGGTGTCGTTCCTCCCAGCCTGTATGAGGCACAACCGCACCGCAGGGAAGCCGCCTGTACGTGATCTGCATGGAAAAACTCCTTTGTTTTTAAGAATACGTGCTGTGGCGTAGGCGCCGCACCAGTGCGCTGATGCCCCAAAGCAGGCACAGTCCCAGCAGTGCACCGACAACGTCAATCATGACGTCCAGCACGGACGCGCCCCGGTTCGAGAATATCTGATGAATTTCGTCAGAGGTGGCATACAGCAGGCAGAACACAGCCGGCACAGCCCAGCGGATGGCAGGGCGACGCCAGTTTCTGTCTTCCCATGCTACCAGCAGGGCGCCGAGCAGGATGGCAAGCACGGCATACTCCGTCATGTGCGCCAACTTGCGCACCGGCATTCCCAGACGCTCCACGATCTTCGTCTGCTCCTCGGCAGGGAGCTTTTCGTAGCCGGGAACGACAACCGGAGCGATAGCCTCCGTCACCTTGTCGCTCCGGTCGCCCGACTGCGTCTTGTCCTCGTTCGAGAACAGAAATATCATGACCATTTCGGCAAGAATGCCCAAAAGCAACAGAACGCATACGGTCAGACGTGCCGGGGAGCGGTGTACGCGGGGGCGCCGCACGGAAGCGTCATCCGGAAGGGGAAGGTTCATGGAAACTGTTTCTCCTCTCTTAACTCTTAACTCTTAACTCTCAGTTCTCAGCTTTCAACTCTCATCTATCGTCTACCTATTCTGTGTGACCGACAGCCGTTTCACTTCCAGCACCCGTCAGGTGTCTCCGGCAGGCGGCGCAAAGCGTCGTCTTGCCAGCCGCCACGGCATCTGCCGGACTGCCGCTGCGGACATCCTCCGAGCGGTTGATATGATAGCAGTTCCGGTCGGTGTGCGCAACCGTCCCACCCTCCAGCCAGTAGACCCTGCCCGCATATGCCGCCAGGACGGGATCTGCGACGGGCGGTTGGGTATCCGGCTCCACGGGATCCGTAAATACAGCAGCGGAAATCTCCCGCAACTTTTCGGGTGTCAATGTCTCGCCGCCAACAAATCCGTCCGGGATCCCGCGGCAACCCGCAAAAAGGCAGACGGCAACAGCCAGTACCGCGCCCGACAAGGCAGCGCGACGGATACGTGCCCGCCTGCGTGCCGCACGTTGCATGATGCTCATTCCGGCGCTCCCCTCCGCTTCTGCGTCAGATTCATTGACGAATACGTGTATTATAGCATGCCACAGGGCGAAAGTCAAGGTCACATCGGGCACTTTTTTCCGCCCTGTTTCGACACGTCCGCCGATCATCCGCTCCGACAGAGTCGTTCAGAACAAAATCGGAGGCCACCGCAGAACTGCGATGACCTCCCAGTCGGCTCCGCTCTCTCCTCCTGCCGGACGCGCACGTTGCGCCACCGACCGGGTACAGGTATGTCACAGAGCCAATGGACACCCCGCACGCCGGACGGAACCGTTCCGGAACGCGTCCTGCGCGGACGGGGAAGCCAAAACCGACTGTTGCAGTATGCTGCATCGATAAGAGCCATCTCGGACACAAACAAGACTGCACCCTTATCATACCACAAATTCGCGCCGCCGTCAAGCGTCAAATACAGGATTCGGCAAAAAATGTGAGGGAAGCGCGGATTTCGACGTTGCCTCGGGGTGCACATCTCCCCCGTTATATGTCATATTTGGATAGAATCTCACTGGGCGTGCGGCGCAGGAGCAGCATAGCAGGCAGCAGTCCGAACAGGATGCACGCCGTCAGGATGACAGCCAGCAGTCCACCCGCCAGCCACAGCGGGAAGTACAGCAGCTGATTGAAGAATGCCGCACCGGAGAGGTACATCATCAGCAACGACGCCACAAGGAAGCCGATAAACACAGTCAACAGCGTCAGCATAACCGTCTCTATCAGGAATCGGTACAGCAGATTCTTCCGGGAAACGCCGATGGCACGCAGAATGCCGACCTCGCGCACCCGGCTCATGAAGGACGAACGCATGATGAAAAACACGCACAGGCACATAAAGGCAAGTATGACCGTCAGCGAAATACCGGCGGTAACAAAGCTCTCGGACAGGTCGCCGGCATTCTGACGGAGCAGCGTGTCGCGCGTGACCAGCGCGTCCCCGAACTGAGCCCGCAGGTATTCTTCGGCGGCGGCACGGTCTGCGGCGTGTACCATCAGGTAAGCCGAGCGGTATGGCTGACCGTAGATCCCTTCCGTTCCGAACGGAATCACGTCCAACCGCCCGTCAGTCGCGCCTACGGAATACGACAGGGCGATGTAGTCCGCATTGCTCACCACCAGGGATCCGTTGCTCTGCGTATCGTCATACTGCCGATTTATTTCATCGATATACCGTTCCTCCATCCAAGCGTGCTCACTCTTCCAGCTGTCGTACTCCACCGATTCCAACTCTTTCATCGTTGGCCAGCGCCCGTTTCCTTGCCGGAAGCAGTAAGCTTCCCACGCCGTCATGGCATCCGGTGCCATCTCGCCGATCAGTTTCGGCAAGCCGAATGCATTGAAATCACACCCATACAGGTAGGAATACAGCGATGCCATACTCTCCTTTTCCGCGTACAGCCACAGGGCGGAGTCTGTTGTCTCGGCGCCCTCCCGGAGAAATTCCGGCAGGTAGCGCGGGAAATACTCGAACAGGTACTGCCAGAGAAGCTGACCTTCAGACAGTCCGCTGTCGGACTGCGTCCCGATATAGTCCCTCAGCGACAGCAGGGTTTCGCCCTTGACCGAAAGGACATACTGCGGGTACAGGTTCGGATCCGCCCATGTCGTTATGATTTCCCGCACGGTGAAGTTGCGCCCGAGTACGGTCAGCGTTTCGCCCACTTTGAAAACGCCGTCCCCCAGCACCGCGACCTCGCCGTTCTTCAGCTCGCCCTTGTACCTGGTCTGCAGCGAAAGCGGGGTCACAGGCAGATCCATATTGTCGCGCAGAACGCGCTGTGCCGCCACAAGATCGGGAAGCAGGTACGCTTTCTCCGACGAACGGACAATGCCTGCAATGCTTAACAGTGCCGACGAGGTACCCATTCCCATATCCGTCGACTCAATCATGATGTCCATATCTCCCGCCGAGCCGGCAGTCATCATCGTCAGCCCCAAAAGATCTTCATAACTCTTGATATAGCTGGCTTCACTGCTCGCCAGCAGATCATCTGCCATGGCGGTCGTGATAAGAATCTCCGAAACGCCCGCGACCTCTTTTCTGCCGCAGACCAGCTCCGCGTCCCGCAGCATGGACAGCGGCAGGGTGTATCCCTGCGCACTCAGAGTCGGCTCACTCTGCGCGGTCATGAACCCGGCGGTGCGGAACTGCACCTTGCCCCGGACGTTGTTCGGATGCGTGACCAGCTGTGCGCCGTTGATACCGTTCTGTCCGATGGTATCGCCCACCAACGCATTGTAGTCATACCCGAAATTGCCGGCTTTGTCCGCCTCGACCGGGATAAAGAACAGATCGGGATCGTACTCCTTCCGGGACGTGATATAGCCCTTCAGATCGACGGCGGAGGAAGCCGTTGTAAACACCATGACGATCGCAAGCATGATCAGACACACGCGGAGGAACCGCTTGCCCCTCTTGCGGCGTTGCGAGTAGTTCTCCCGCCACGCCAAGGAAAGCGCGTTGCGGAAATGGTACAGCCGCCCGAAGTGCCCGCCCTCAATCGGTCCCAGTGCCGACATATCCAGCGGCTTTCCGCCCCGGTTGGCGTGCGCCGTGTCCGCCGTAGTCTGGAAGCTGCCCTCCCGCAGATGGATCTCGGAAGTCTCATCCAGGAAACGGACACCGGGGGTATCGCAGGCAAGGAACAGCCTCCCCCCCTCGCTGACCAGCCGGATGTGTACCGGGCGATCGGCGGGCAGGTCGCCGTAGGTTGTCAGACTGACGCCGGGCAAATTATCCGTGCGCGTAGCCAGATCACCGAGAAAGATGTCGTTCTTGTTGCGCTGGACATATCCGGTCGCACCGGTGTTGACACGGTCGCCGATGATGCGCCCGTCCGCCATCTCAATAACGCGATCGCAGTAATAATCCACCAGGTTCGCCTCGTGCGTGACCAGCAGTACCAACCGCGTGCGGGAGATCTCCTTCAGGATGTCCATGACCAGCACGGTATTGTTCTCGTCCAGGTTTCCGGTCGGCTCATCCGCCAGGATAATGGCAGGCGATTTGACAATAGCGCGCGCAATGGCGACCCGCTGCTGCTGACCGCCCGAAAGCGTGTCGGGCGTGCGCTCACGGAATTTGTCCATGTCCACGTCGGCAAGCGCCGCCAGGACGCGCGTCCGGATAACCTGCTCGTCCTCTACGCCGCACAGGCGCAGCGCGTCCGCGACGTTTTCAAACACCGTTTCCCCGACGTTCAGGTTGTAATTCTGGAAGATATAACCCGTATACCGGTTGCGGATAATATCGGGATCATTCGCAAGGTTTTCTCCGAATATCTCGATACTGCCCGATGCGAGGCTGTCCAGTCCGCCGATGGTATTGAGCAGGGTAGTCTTACCGCAGCCGCTCTTGCCGAAAATGGCAATCATGCCGCTTTCCGGCAGGGACAGGCTGATGCCGTTCATGACGTGGATCTCGTTTTCGCGCCCACGGTTATAGTATTTCTGGGCGTTGTCTATTCTCAGGATAGCTTTCTCGCTCATGCCTTGTTTCCTCCCTTCAGCGTTTTCTTGACCGACTGGCTGAACATCTTGCGCACGTACCGGCGGGACAGCCGCAGTGCGACTGCCACCAGGAGCAGCGCCAGCAGGATATATTCCCGCGCGTGCAGGAAGCTGAACAGCTCATTGGTCTGCGGAAGCGAATATACCACGGTGCAGGCGACCGCCGTCACGAGTATGGCGGGAATCAGAGCAGTCAGCGTCTGCACGTAGATGCTGATTCGCACAACCGGCGTCGGAATGCCCATGGAACGCATGATGGCGATATCGCCCCGCGATGCATTCATGGCGTGCGAGGTGCAGAGCCCCAAAAACAGTGCAATGAACACAACAGCCAGCACCCAGCCAACCAGCAGGAATCCGCTCGTAATAACCTTTTCCAGTCGTTCCAGAACATCCTCATCCACCGTCTCATCGGACGGTACGGCAACGTATCCTGCCTCGCGCAGCTCGTCTACCTTTGCATGCGCTTCGCGGTCACTGTCAAAGAACAGGCTCGCCTGGGTATACGCTTTGGTAAAATACTCGTTCTCCACGAAGGAAGTCAGAATATCCGGCGCAATGATCAGCGCCATCTCGTTATATGTCTGCCGGAGAAGCACCGCCGTCTCCTTACTCACCGAGGTGACAAGCCGATAGCCGGAGAAATCCATATTAACGTCGCTCCGCTGCCCGTACCCCGAACCGCGGAAGTCATCCGCGTACCCTGTACGGTACCCGTACTGATTCTTCCGGTAGCTGACAAATGTGCCCGTCAGGGACACATCTGCACTGACATTCGCGGCATCGTAGACGGTATCGCCATTCACCAATGACGCCAACGTGTAGGTGCCCGGCTCCATGCCGAAATCCACTATAATGCCGCCGCCCTCCAGCCGGTATTCCCGTGAAAATTCGTTGCCCGGCTGGCTGGACTTCAGCCCGACCGAAACGGAGAAGTTATACTGCTGCTTCTGGAAGAATACCGCCGCAGTCGCCGTCCGGTAGCCCTCCTCCGTAAACAGCATCCGGGAATTCCTCGTGTTGTCGTAGAAGTAGCGCACACCGGTAACGGTGTAGTTGGTATTGCTCAGCACGCCGCCGTTATAGCTCGTATCCGATGACAGGACAAAAGGCTCAAACTGCTCGCCCGCCCCATAACTGCTCTTCATGAAAATCGGCAGTTCCAGAAGGACCTCATTCGCAGTCTCCGGCAGGCGACCGCCGTCCGGCGTGACACCGTTCGCATAGGCAAAGCGGAAGTTCAGGTAGTGCAGACCGTCCTCCTGCCAATTCTTCCCCAAAAACAGTGTGACGGTCTGATCCATCAGGTAATCGTAGCGGACCGTGCGCTCCGCCCCGACTGTTGCTGCCAGCTTTGCCAGCTCATCCGCCGTCATGATGCCGCCGTCCGCCCGCGCAATGACGGTCCGCCCCTGCATATGGGTGAACATATAATTCTTGTCAAACAGTCTCTCGGCGGAGGAGGACAGCGACGTGACCACCGTCAGAACCAACGCAGTCACGATCATGAGCATACACAGGAACAGCGACAGCTTGGGCATGGCACCGAAGCGGACACGCCCCAGCGTCAGTCCGTTGCGCAACTGCTCACGATGCCGTGCAAACGGCTTCCGCGGCTCGGTCGCCTCCGGAGGCGGTGCCTCGGTCGGGACAGGTGCGGGCTTGGAAATGACCTGATCCGATTCCACGGCGCCGTCAAAAATACGGATATGCCGCGTGGCACAGTGCTCGACCTGCTCAAAATTGTGCGTGACAACCACCACCAGCTTGTCGCGGGAAACCTCGCGCAGGAGCGAGATGATCTCCTCTGAGGTCTGGCTGTCCAGATTGCCGGTCGGCTCGTCCGCCAGAATGATGGGGCTGTCCTTGGCAAGTGCGCGGGCGATGACGGTGCGCTGTTTCTGCCCGCCGGACAGCTTGCTTCCCTTGTGGTGAATGAATTTTTCCAGTCCCACGCGGCGCAGAAGCTCCAGCGCGCGCGCCCGGCGCGCCCGGCGGTCGGAGATGTTCATCAGCGCCAGCTCAACATTCTGCAGAACCGTGAAGCTTTCGATGATGTTGTATTCCTGAAAAATGAAGGAGATGTACTGCTTCCGATACTCCTCCCAATCGCTCTGCAGATAGTGCGAGGTCGGTTCCCCGCAGATCAGCAGTTCGCCCTCCTCGTAGGTGTCCATCCCGCTGAGCACGTTGAGCAGCGTGGATTTACCCGAGCCGGATTTGCCTGTGACCGCAACAAACTCGCCCCGGTCAAAGGACAGGTTCACCCCGCGTATGCCTACTGCCACATTCCCCTCGGACACGTATATCTTCCCGATATTTCTCAATTCCAGCAACGGTGTCGGCATTTTTATCTCCCTTCGTTTTCTGAATTTGCTTTCATATTGTATCACATCCCGTATCTGAATGCAAGAGGACGGCGCAGAATTAAAAAAATCTTAAGAAATGGGACGCGATGCTTGCAGGCGTCCGTCCGATGCACCGAAAAAGGGAGCGCCTGCCCGAAGGACAGCGCTCCCCTTCCCTGCTCAGTTCCCGCCCCGTGCGAAGCACTCCGCCGCGGTCAGGGTATTGCGCAGCAGCATGGTGATGGTCATAGGTCCGACACCGCCCGGCACCGGCGTAATGGCGGACGCGACCGGCTCGACCGATGCAAAATCCACGTCCCCGGTCAGCTTTCCGTCCGCGCGGCGGTTCATGCCGACATCCACCACCACGGCACCCGGCTTGACCATATCGGCGGTAAAGAAATCCGCGCGCCCGATCGCCGCGACCAGGATATCCGCCCGGCGCGTGACCTCGGCAAGATTCCGCGTGTGGCTGTGGCAGACCGTCACGGTGCCGTTCGCCTGCAGCATCAGCATTGCCATGGGCTTGCCGACGATGTTGGAGCGCCCCACCACAACGCACTCCTTTCCGTCGCAGGAAATGCCGTAGCGTGCAAGCAGTTCCATGATCCCGGCAGGCGTGCAGGGCAGAAAACTGTAATTCCCCGTCAGGAGCCTGCCGACATTGTAGGGATGGAAGGCATCCACGTCCTTGTCCGGACGGATGCGGAGCAGTATGCGCCCGGCGTCCAGATGGCGCGGCAGGGGCAGCTGCACGAGGATACCGTGGATGCGGTCATCCTCATTCAGTCTGTCCACCAGTGCCTCCAGTGTCTCCTGCGTTGTGTCGGCGGGCAGTTCAAAGCCCTCCGAGTAAAAGCCGACCTGCTCGCAGGCACGGCGTTTGTTCCGGACATAGACCTGCGAAGCCGGGTCGTCGCCCACGATGACCACTGCCAGACCGGGCACAACGCCGGTGCGTTCGGTCAGGGCGCGTGCCGCCGTTGCGATTTCCCCACGCACCTGCGCGGAGGTTGCTTTTCCGTCAAGAATGACTGCCATATAGTTTACTCCTCGTTTCTTCAGTGCTTCCCTGATACTATGCGATATGCGATATTCCCCTATGTTTCAGGCGGATATACCACCGCCAACGCGTACTGCCCCGGGCGGAAGGTGCGGCGGAACAGTGCCTCCACCTCCTCAAACGTAATCGAGGCAGCCGTCGGCAAAAAGTCAAACAGCGACAGCCCGTCCATCGCGTAGGACAGGAGCGAACCGCCGATGCTCTCGGTGGAGTCAAAGCCGGTCACGTAATCGGCATACTGGATGCGGCGACTGCGTTCAAAGGCGGCGCGGGACAGTCCCTCGCGCGACAGCCTGTCCACGCAGGCAAGAAATGCACGGTAGACCGCATCGGGGTCATCGGATTCACCCGTGAAATCGTAAAAGGCGTACCCGCGCCCGATGGAGGTGCCGTAGGACACGCCCGGCGTGACCAGCCCCGACTCGTACAGTCCGTTATAGAAGTCCTCCGAGCAGGAGAACAGCATCTCGGACAGGATGCACATACACAGGTCACGCCGGAGCATTCCGCGCGGGTCGGGCGGAATATCCGCGTCCTTGATGCCCAGGGAAAACACCGGCTTGAAGGCAGACGCTCCGGCACCGGGATGTGTCCCGTCCGTAACCTGCCGCATATCCCGCACGGCGCGTTCCCGGCATACGGCGGCAGGCTCGCGTACCGGACGGGGAGCAGGCAATGTACCACCCTGCCCGCCCGGCTTCCGCGCCAAACCGGGGCAGGCATCCACCGCCGCCAGCACCTGCTCCGGCGTGACCTGCCCGCAGACAGCCAGCGTCATGCCGCCCCGATCGTAGCGGGCGGAAAAGGCAGTATGCAGTATCTCTGCCGTGATGCGCCCGACCGATGCCTCAGTCCCGCAGATATCGCCCCGGATCGGGTGGGAACGGTACAGCGACCGGAGCAGCAGATTGGCGCACACCTCCCACGGATCATCCGCGCCCATGCGGATCTCCTCACGGATGATGCGCCGCTCCCTTCTGACCGAGTCAGGCGTGATGTGCAAACCCGAGACCATGCGCAGCAGAGCACCCAGTGCCCGGTCAAAGCTGCCGGCTCTGCCCTCCGTACAGGAGAACAGGTAGACCGTCCGGTCATAGGTCGTATAGGCGTTGACCTCTGCGCCCAGCGCGGCAAACGCCGTCTCGGCGTCCCCGCCCCGTGCCGTCTCAAACATTTTATGCTCCAAGAAGTGCGCAACGCCTGCAGGTTCGCCGCGGGCACGGTCGAAGGAACCGCAGGGTACGCCCAGCGCGGCATACGCAGTAGACATATCCTTCGGGCAGACCAAGATGCGCAGTCCGGACGGGTGGCGCGTCTCGTAGTAACGCTCACCCAGCTCCGGGCATTCATGCAACCGGAATGATGCAGATTCCAATACTCAGTCCTCCTCGTCCTCGTCCGGGCAGTCGCAGTCGGACAGCCCATCGTCCTCCGCGCCGTGCGCCGCGCCGGGTTCGCTCCCCAAAAAGTACACCGTGTCGGGCACAAACCGTGCCGCCGCACGCATCAGCTGCCGCCTGTCCACCGCCAGCACCTGTGCCAGACGGGATTCCGGCGTGTCGGATGCATCGGCAAATCCGGTGCCCGCAGACTCGGTGCCGTTCAGCACCCGCCCGAACCACAGATTCTCCAACGCGCAGGGGCTGTCCGGTATCTGGCGGAAGGCATTCCCGTAGGACGCCTTTGCCAGCCGCAGATCATGCGCCGTAAAGCTTCCCGCCGCGACGCCCTCCGCCTGCGTGCGGATGGCGTTCTCTGCCGCCGTCCGGTTGGCAGGCGCGACGCCACAGGACACGGTCAGCACGCCCTTGGAACCGAAAAACGCCGAATCGCAGTAGTAGCAAAGCCCCAGCTCCTCCCGCACATGGCGAAACAGCAGACTGTCCTGCATGACGCCCAGCATCTCATTGAACAGGATGGCGGCTGGCAGCAGTTGCCTGTTTTCGGACTGGGTGATACCCGATGACCACCCCATGCACAGCCGCCCCTGTGAGAGACTGCGCGCTTCGTCCACGCGGCGCGGCACAAGCGGCGCAGCATGAGGCAAGGTGGGCGGCAATGTGCGGCAGGCTGGCTGGAGAGCTGCAAACGCCGCCCGCCAGTGTGCCTCCAGCGTCTCCGGAGAAGCCTTGCCCACATAGAACACCTCCAGCCGCGCGCAGGCGAGAAACGACTGCCACAGCGTCGTCAGCTGCTCCGCCGTCACGTCCCGGATGTGCTCCGGGCGCCCGAACAGCGACACGCCGCTCGGCTCCTGCCCGTACAGGATGTGCCGCATCCGCCCCTCGGCGTAACTGCGCGCCTGATTGCGATCCGCCAGGATAGCATCGCACAGTGCCTGCTTCTCCTGCTCCACAGACCGCCGGCGCAGAACGCCGTCCTCATCGGTCAGCGGCTCCAGGATAAGACCGGCAAGCAGGTCGGCAACGCCGCCCAGAATATCCAGTCCCCGGTCGGCGGCAGGCAGGCAGGAGTCATCCAGCATCTCGGCGGTGAAACCGAGCACCTGCCGATCGCCCGCGTGGAAATTACGGATGGTCAGCGTCGCGCCATACAGCTCATCCAATCGCCGGTTGATGTGCAGTTGACTGGGGAACCGGCTGCTCCCGCGCCGCAGAACACCGAACAGCAACGTCATGCGCGGCGAAAGCACTTGATCCGCCGGCAGGATGGCGGAAATGCTCAGGCGGGCGGTTTTGAATCGCTCGGTTTGCAGAATGTGCAGTGTAACGGCATCACCCACGCGGACGGTATGGGGCGGAGACATCAAAGCGGCACTGCTCACGCCTGTGCTTCCTCCGGTGCGTGCTTGATGCCGTCCCACACGGCGTTAAGCTCTGTCATGGACAGATCCGCCATGTTCTGTCCGCGCGCCCGAACCGCATGTTCGACACGCTCAAAGCGGTCAATGAACTTGTCCGTTGCGTGCATGAGGGCTTCCTCCGACTTGACGCCGAGCTTGCGTGCAAGGCTGGTCACGGTCAGCAACAGATCGCCCAGTTCCTCCTCTACCGCCGCACCGTCGCCGGATGCAGACGCCGCCCGCACCTCGGCAATCTCCTCTGCCAGCTTGGCATACACTTCATCCGCATTGGCAAAATCAAAGCAAGCCGCCTTTTTGCCGACCTTCTGCGCCCGCATGAGTGCCGGCTCCATGGCGGGGATCGCGCGCAGCTGATCCGTCAGCGTGACACGCTCCGCCTGCTTTTCCACGCCCTTGAGTTTTTCCCAGTTTGACAGCACCTGCTCACTGCCGTCCACGTGCACCTGCCCGAACACGTGCGGGTGGCGGTATATCAGCTTCTCGCAGATGTCGTTTGCCACATCGTATACCGTGAAGCGCCCCACCTCGTCCTCTATGCGCGCATGGAACACCACCTGCAACAGTACGTCACCCAGCTCCTCCCGCAGATGCACCGGATCATCCCGGTCGATCGCCTCCACAACCTCGTAAGTTTCCTCAATCAGATCGTTGCGGATGCTGTGATGATTCTGCTCGATGTCCCACGGGCAACCGCCCGGAGAGCGCAGCAGCTCCATGATCAGCACCAGATCGTCAAACGTGTAGCTCCCCTTCTCCCGGGACAGCAGGTAGTCGATTTTCTCCTCACGGCTTGCGTTTTGCATATCAGATATCATGTTCGGTTTTCCTTCCTTTTTTGATGTATCGTCCGGCGGGCAGACAGACCGCCGCCGCGCCCGTACCGTACAGCAGAGCGGTGCCCCCTATGCGGCATAGAATATCCGGCACGCTGTCCCCGCCGAATCCCACGCAGGCGCACAGGCGCGGTGCCAGAGCCACCGCGGGCAAAGCCAGCGCAATAGGCAGAATAAACAGTCCCGCCAATGCCCGCCCGTGCGGCAGGATATCCGGCGCAAAGCGGGCAAGCAGAATACAGTTGCAGAGCAGGATCAGCGTGTCACAGCACAGAGAACTAACCGGTGCGGCAAGCATCCCCCAATCCGGCAGAGCCAGCAGTCTGTACGCCAGCACCGCCTTGACCGATGTGCCGATCAGCATGGAAACCACCGGTGCGGCGGCGTGTCCCGCCGCCTGCAGCATGGCACCCGTGACTGTAATCAGACACGCGGACGGCACCGCCAGCCCCAGCAGGCGCAGCCACGGCGTTGCCTCCGCGACCGCCTCCGGCTGTCCGCGGAACAGCAATGTCAACACATCGCCGCCAAGCCCAAACAATCCGAGTCCGGCGGGAACGGCAAATGCCAACGTCAAACCCAACGCTCCGGCGCAAGCGCGCCGTGCCTGTCGCGCCGCCTCCGCGCATTCCCCGGCGGCAGTCCCCGTCCGGAGACGGCGGACTGCGCCGGACAGTACCGGCACCAGCGACATCGCCACCGAGGCGGACAACGAAGGCAGTATGTTGAACACCGGAACCGCCAACGTGGAGTAACAGCCATACAGTGCGTTGGCACGGTCGCCGGACACCCCCGCATCCTGCAGGCGGCGCAGGATCAACGCAAGATCCACGCATTTGGTCAGGCTGATGACCCCGGCACTCAGCGTCACGGGCAGTGCCACCGCCGCCAGCCGTCGCAGGATATGCCGGCGTCCCGGCAGAGGAACCGGCGGCATATCGACAGGCAGGGCGTCACCTGCGCGTCTGTCCTGCCGTGCCCGGCGGAACAGCAACCACGCCGCCGATGCAACTGTCCCGGCTGTCAGTCCCAGAACCGCGCAGGCAGCCGTCACGGGAAGCGGTGCGCCCCGCCGGGCGGCAAAATACGCAAAGGCAAGTCCGAGAATCAACTTACCCAGTGCCTCGATGACCTGCGAAACGGCTGTCGGCTTCATGTCCGACAGCCCCTGGAAATAGCCACGCGCCGCACCTGCCAGGCAGACCGCCAGCACCGCGGGCGACACAGCCCGGATGCTCGCCGCCGCGTCCGGATTGCCCAGCATCTCCGCCCACAGACGGGCAGGCAGCAACAGTGCCGCCGTGCCCAGCACGCCGATGGTACAGAACACCGCCAGTGAAACACGGTATATCCGCCTTGACAGCGCCCGGTAGGCAGGCGCGCCGTCCCCGCCTGCGAGCAGTACCGACATGGCAACCGGCAAACCGGCGGTGGACAGCACGCACAGGAGCGCGTACACCTCATAGGCAGTATTGAAATACCCCATCCCCGCCGTGCCAAGCACCCGGAGCATGGGGATCCGGTAGGCAAGTCCGATCACCTTAACCGCCACGGCAGACAGCGTCAGCAAACTGACCCCCGAGAGGAATTTTCCACCCTCGCGGGTGCGGTTGACAGCAGACTTCACGGCACACCTCCGGACAGCAGAACGTTACCTCATGGTATGCGCCGGGGGGCGGGGGTATGCAGGGAAGCAGGATTACAGACTGTTATCTGTCGGTTTCCAGACACATCGGGATAAACTCCCGGTACAGCGCACCGGCGGGCAGGTATGCGGACGGGATGCCCTCCACCGCGCGGAGTGACGCGAGGATATGCTCCGCCCGCACGGCATGACGACCGGTCACGGGGTAGTCCCGGAACAGGCGCTCCAGATACGGCTTGAGCATATGCAGTTCAAACGGCATGGCGGAATCAATCAGATAGTCGCATCCGTTGGCAAAGGGGAGGATTGATGTCTCCTCGTTGGCACGGACACTCTCCCACAGTGCCAGGGTAAAGGCGGGGGTCGCGTCCCGTACCGCCTCGTCCCGCACCAGTCGGCGCAGAAGGCGCAACTCCACCGGCGGAAAAATCTCGCCGGCTACCTCCAACCCGTGCAAAGCCGAAATATACACGCTGCGGGACGGGATGTCGGCAAACAGCGCCGTCACAGGCGGGTACAGTGCCTGTATCCCCTCAAACAGGAACACCGGCTTCTCCCCGGCTGGAACAGCCAGATGCCGCGTCCCCGCGCGGTTGCCCGTGGTGAAATTGAACACCGGAATGTCGGTCTCCCCCGTCCTCCGCAGCTCCCGGACGCAGGCTTCCATGGCACCAAGATCCAGCGTATCGGCGGAATCGTAGTCCGGCGTCCCGCCGCGCGCCCGGGCTCGCTCCTCCAGTTCCTGACGGTCCAGATAAAAATCGTCCAGTGAAATGGGATATACGGACAGCCCCGCCGCCTCCAGCGCCTCGGTCAGCTTGCCTGCCGCCGTGGTTTTTCCGGAGCAGGTCGGCCCCGTCAGACGCAGAATGCGGATGCCGTCCTCGGCGCACTCCCGGCTGACGGCGGCGGACAGCGCGACCAGCCGCGCTTCAAAATCCGCCTCCGCCGTCTCCACCGTCCGCCGCGCCTCCTCAGGCGTTCCCAGCGACGGCGGAACCGTCCTATAAGTCTGCTTGGATGTGTATCGGTTGAACAATCGGTTTCCTCCTTTGCCGGCAATACTGCAAGCCGTGCGGGCTCCCTCATTCCAGCAGTCCGCGCTCCCGGTAGAATGCCTCGATGCGGTCTGCCTGCTCTGCCATAACGGTATCCCCGTCGCTGTCCAGGTACTCGTAGGGATACTTGGGGTTGAACAGGCGGTTGATATACCGGGCTGAGCCGTCCGCCGGCGCGTAATCCACCAGCTTGGTAACAGCGCCCGCACCGACGGCAAAAATGGAATGAACCTCCTCCATCATGTAGATATTGTACAGTCCCTCGTAGCCGGGCAGAGCAAACCCGACGTTCTCGAAATTGCCGACTGTGTTTTTCTGCCGATACATATAGTATGGCACATATCCCTCGTGGATGCACTGTATCTGCGAATAATCCACGCATTTCCCGGTATCGCCGCCGCGCATGGAGTAGATATCCCCGCCGCCGCGCCGCAGGTCTGAGGAGCGCTTGACGCAGAAGGTATGCACCGTGATGTTCTCCGGGCGCAGACGGATGATCTGGTCAAAGGACGCCGAGAAGGTGGGGAACCGGTCGCCCGGCAACCCGGCAATCAGGTCGGTGTTGACGACCGGAATACCGGATGCCCGCGCAATCTCATAGGCGCGGAAGAACATCTCGGTGTCATGGGCACGCCCGATGCTGTGCAGAACCTCGTCGCACAGGATCTGCGGGTTGACGCTGACGCGCCCCACACCGAAGGACCGTGCCACCGCCAGCTTGTCCGCGTCAATGGTATCCGGGCGTCCCGCCTCCAGCGTGAATTCCTCCAGCCGGCTGACGTCCGTCATCTCCGCCACCGTACCCAGCAACAGCCGGAGCTGGTCGGGATTCAGAATGGTGGGCGTGCCCCCGCCGATATAAACCGTGCGCAGGTTCAGTCCCAGCCGACCGATCAGGTCAAAGGTTCGCCGCAGGTCGCGGCACAGCCGCAAAAGGTAGTCCGGAATGAGCGACAGCAGGCGCTTGGATGTGTAGGACACAAAGGAGCAGTAGGCGCACCGCGTCGGGCAGAAGGGGATGGATATGTAGACCGAGCAGTCGCGCTTGCCGGGTGTTCCGATGAGGCGCGCCTCGTTGACCGCCACCTCGGTGGCAAGGCTTGCCTTTTTGGGAATGACAAAGTAGTCCCGCGCCAGTTCCTTTTTGACGCGCGTCTTGCTCATGCCGCGCTGGAGCAGTTCGGTTGCCACCTTGGACGGGCGGACGCCGGTCAGCATCCCCCACGCGGGACGATACCCGCGCAATGTCTCACAGACATTGGTCACGGCGTCCCCGACTGCAATCTTCTCCATGCGCTCCCGCGTGTACCCCTCACGATACGGGTAACTGCGCTCCGCCTCCGCCTGCTCCCCCCGGAAGCACAGCTTTGCCCGGACGGTCACGCCCTCCCGCGGCTCGCCGCTCTCCTCTGCCCGGACGGCGTCCCGTTGCAGGGAGACCCACAGTGCGGGCGTTTCCGCACTCGGCTCCTCCTCGTCCGAAAACTTCGCGCCGGGGAAAAAGATCATGCACAGCGTCTGTACATAATACTTGTTCACGGGTCCTTCAATGTAAAGTCTCATACCGGAATCCTATTTCCCTCACAATTATTTTGATGTGCCCGCGCCGGGCTTCAGCACCTCGGAATCCATCACGATGGTGACAGGTCCGTCATTGCACAGGCTGACCTGCATATCCGCACCGAACTGCCCGTGCTGTACCGGAACCGTCTCCGCCGCCCGTTCCAGAAACAGCCGATACAACCGTTCCGCCTCAGCCGGCGCCGCCGCGCCGAGAAAATCCGGACGGTTGCCGTGCCGGTAGTTGGCAAGCAGAGTGAACTGGGACACAACCAGCAGCCCGCCGCCGACATCCTGCACCGATCGGTTCATTTTACCGTTCCCGTCCTCAAAAACGCGCAGTCTGAGTATCTTGGCAAGCAGGCGGTCGAGATCCTCCTCGGTATCCCCCTGCGCGACGCCGAGCAAAACCAGGAAGCCTCTCCCGATTTTGCCGACCGTTTCGCCGCTGATATCAACCTGTGCCGCACTGACCCGCTGAAGCACCGCTTTCATGTACTGTACCCTGCCCCGGCGGGGCAGATCCTTTCTCCGATATCCGATAGCGGGATTCCCTGACTGCTCCGGCGTTCCGCCGGCTGCCACACGTGGCGCTCTGTCAGGAATCCCCCGCGATTATTCGCCTGCTTTGTCCCCGCCCTTGGCAGAGCCGGTAAAGCCGCGCACAACGTCCACCACGTTCTCCAGCGAACGCAGGCGGCTGACGATGGAATTGTAATGATCCACGTTCTTGCAGCTGACCTTCAGGTTCATGATGGCACGTCCGCCGCTCGCCTTCTGCGTGTTGACCGACAGGATGGACACCTTCATGTCCGCCAGCGCCGCCGACACGTCCGCCAGCACACCCACCACGTCCAGCGAGTGTATCTGGATCAGCGCCCCATACACACTGCGACTGTCAGAGGCAGTCTCCGGCGCCTCCCAGTACGCGCGCTTCCAGCGGTCTGCCTGATCGGGATTGCCCATGCCCTGAACCGCGTTGGGACAATCAATCTTGTGAACCGAAATTCCGTAGCCCTTGGTCACAAAGCCGACCACCTCATCCCCCGGCAGGGGATTGCAGCATTTTGCAAACTTGACCACACAGCCGTCTGCGCCGTCCACTACAATGCCGCTGTTGGAGCGCAGGTGTCGGAGCGGAGTGGTCGTGACGACCTCCTCCGGCGTCGGATCGGGGTCAGGCTGCGTATCCTCCGCCTCGTTGGATGCCGCCAGCTCCTCCAGTATTTTCGGCAGTATCTTGCCTGCCGACAGTTCCCCGTAGCCGATGGCGTTATACAGGTCGTCCGCGGTAGTGAAGCCGTTCTTCTGCGCCGCCGCCGTCACCAGCTCCAGCCGGCGGGACTCGCCCAGCCGCGGCGCCGCCTTCTTCAGTTCGGCATCCACGGTGTTCTTGCCCATCTGGATGTTCTCTGCGCGCCGCTCCCGCTTGAACCACAGGCGAATCTTGTTCTTCGCCTCGCCCGTCTTGACCACCGACAGCCAGTCCCGGCTGGGTCCGTGTCCGGAAGATGCAGACGCCGTGAGTATCTCCACAATCTCTCCGTTGTTCAGCACGCGGTCGATGGGCACGATCATGCCGTTGATCTTGGCACCTATCATGCGGTTGCCCACCTCGGAGTGGATGGCATACGCGAAGTCAATGACAGTGGCGCCCTGCGGCAGTGAGATGACGTCCCCCTTGGGCGTAAAGACAAACACCTCGTCGTGCGAGATGTCGATCTTGAGCGCCTTCATGAACTCCTCCGGGTCGCGCGTCCCGTCCTCGGTTTCGATCAGCCGGGCGATCCACTCCAGCTTCTTGTCCATCTCCTCCTTGGACGTAACGCCTGCCTTGTACTTCCAGTGCGCGGCGATACCGTACTCCGCAACGTGGTGCATTTCCCACGTCCGGATCTGTACCTCAAAGGGAATGCCGTCGCGCCCGATGACAGTCGTGTGCAGGGAGCGGTACATATTGGGTTTGGGGATGGAAATGTAATCCTTGAAGCGCCCCGGAACGGACTTGAACATCTCATGGATGATACCCAGCACGGTATAGCACTCCATCTCGGTATCCACGATGACACGCATGGCGTAAAAGTCGTAAATCTCGTCAAAGCTCTTGTTCTGGTTGAACATCTTGCGGTATATGCTGTACACCGTCTTGATGCGTCCCTCCAGCGTGAAGTGGATATGGTTTTCCATCAGCTTGTCGTTTACCATGCTGCGGATGCTCTCGATGAAGTCCAGGTTCTGCCCGTACTTTTCCTCAATGTGCTGCTGCACCTGCGCGTAGCCGATGGGGTCAAGGTACTTCAGACTGAGATTTTCCAGCTCCTGCTTGATCTTTTGCATACCGAGCCGGTGTGCAAGCGGAGCATAAACCTGCATGGTTTCCAGCGCGGTCAGACGCTGTTTTTCCTCCGGCTTTGCGTCCAGCGTGCGCATATTGTGCAGGCGGTCACAGAGCTTGATGAGGATAACGCGCACGTCCCGCGACATGGCAAGCAGCATCTTGCGCAGGTTCTCAATGTGCGCCTCCTCCTTGTCCGCCACCTGAAGCACCACCATCTTGGTAACGCCGTCCACCAGCGCGGCAACCTCCGGTCCGAAGCGCTTGGCGATTTCCTTCGTGTTGGTCTTCTCGCCGCAGTCCTCCACCGTGTCGTGAAGCAGGGCGGCGCAGATGGAATCTGTATCCAGCTCCAGCCCCGCCACGATTTCCGCCACTGCTACGGGGTGCGTGATGTATGCCTCCCCGCTGGCGCGCCGCTGCCCTGCGTGCAGTCCGGCGGCGTAGTCGTACGCCCGCTGAATTTTGTCAATGTCGTACTTCTTGCCGGTTGCCCGCAGAATATCAAGCAGGCGGTCTATACTCTCATGTACCGTTTGTTCCATCGTCCTATCCTTTCGATCCTCCGCCGCGCGGGGATACCATCCTTCATGCGGGCGCGGTTCCCTTCCCGCAACGCTCGCGCAGGCTGCGCAACAGCGGAGACGCCTCCACCGAGGTGTGGGGTGCGTCCGGTGTGATTTCATAGGTCAGGATGCCGTCACCCACATCCTCGATGCGGCAGACCGCCATCTCGTTGAGGATGCGAAGAATCAGCATCAGCTTTACGTAGCACATAGGCGCTCCGGCAGCAGCCAGACGCGCGCGCAGTTCCCCTGCACGCACGGTGCGGGAGCCGTTCCGGACACGCTCACGCAGGCAAACGTACACCCGTGCCACGTCGTCCCGATCGGGAAGCAGTCCCTCCTCCGGAGAAAGCCCGCCGCCTGCCAGCAGGCTTGCCAGCCGCTCGTCCGCCGCCGCCTTTTCACGCTCCTCGGCGGCAGAGTGCCGCACATCCCGCAGAATCAGTTGCAGCGACTCCACGCCGTGATACTCATTGATCCCCAGCTGGAACAGCACGTCCACCCGGTCGCCGGTCTGAACCGGAAGTGCGGACGTCGGCATACCGAACCAGAGTGCCTGGAACAGCCTCCCGTCCGCATACAGCGAAAGGCGGGTATGCTTTCCGCCCGACAGCGCGGTGATCTGCTGTACCGTAGCGTTCTCCAGCATCAGCAACGGAACCGGGTTCGCCGTACCGCACGGCTCCAGCAGTTCCAGCTCCCGTGCCTGCTCCATGGTCAGTTCGTCCGCCGTGACACGGCACTCCGCCTCCTGCCGCTGGGCTGTCATGTCATCGGTGAGGTGGGCGGCAGCATACTCGTTCAGCCGCTCCCGGAAAGCGGGGATGTCCTGCCGCCGGATGCACAGTCCCGCCGCCAGCTCGTGCCCGCCGAAACGGACAAGCAGATCCTGGCAGTACGACAGCGCGTCCACCAGATTCAGTCCCCGGACGCTCCGCCCGGAGCCCTTGCCGATCTCCTGCCCGTCCTCATCCGGAACGCCTTCAAACGAAATCAGGATGGACGGAAGTCCGTACTTCTCCGTGATGCGCGAGGCTACGATACCGATAACCCCCTGCGCCCAGCCGTCATCCTCCAGCACCAGCACCTGCCGGTTCCACGGGACATCCCCGACAGACAGCGCCGCGTCGATGCGGCGATACGCCTCTGTGGCGATGCGGTTCTCCTCTTCCTGCCGCCGGACGTTGATCCGGCACAGGGATTCCGCCCGCGCCTGCGCCTGCTCCGGCGTATCGGCAAGCAAAAGCTCCACCGCCTCCATGGCATCGGTGATGCGTCCGGCGGCATTCAGCCGCGGCGCAATGCCGAAGCCGACAGCCGCCGCACTGACACGCCGCCGGGGGCGCTCGGCGCCGCTCGCCGCGGGACGAACCCCTTTTCCGGCTACGGCGTCCAGGAGGGCGGCAATGCCGGGACGCTCCTCGCCGCGATTGAGTATCTCCAGCCCACGCGACACGATCAGGCGGTTCTCGTCGCACAGTGGCATGACGTCCGCGACAGTTCCGATGGCGACCAGATCCATGAATCGCCGGCTCATGGCTTCAAACACCTCGGCGGCGCTCCCGCCGGTGCGTGCCTGCTCACAGGCACAGATCAGCTTGAAAGCAACGCCCACACCAGCCAACTCCCGGAAGGGATACGGGCAGTCAGGGCGGTGCGGATTAACCACTGCCACGCAGTCCGGCAGGGCGTCCAGACACTCATGGTGATCCGTCACGACGGTATCCATGCCGAGTCCGGCGGCATACGCGACCTCCCGGACGGCAGTCACGCCGGTGTCCACCGTCACGACCAGCGTCACGCCCTTTGCCGCCAGCGCGTCCACACCGGTCCGGGACATTCCGTATCCCTCGCGCAGACGGTTGGGGATGTACCGGACGACCGGAACGCCCAGTCCGCGCAGGTAGAGGTACAGGCAGGTGACGGAGGTCACACCGTCCACGTCATAGTCGCCGTACACCGCAACCGTCTCCCCGTCCCGGACGGCTGCCAGCACGCGCGAAACGGCGGGTTGCATATCGGTCAGCAGGAAGGGATCATGCGGCTGCATACCGCCGTGGCTGAGGAAGGCGGCAGCAGCGGCGGGATCATCGTAGCCGCGGTTGCAGAGCAGACGGGCGGTCAGCGGACGGATGCCCAGCGCCAGCTCCAGACTGCGGGCGGCGGACTCCCGTTCGGAGTCTCCCTCCTGCCAACGGAGAGACCATATCCTTGCCCGGCGGGGCAGAGCGGCGTTTGCGGAACTTGTTTCGGGCATGGCTGTTTCCTTTCCTTGATTCATCGCATCGGGCTGGGAAGAACAGCGTCCCGGTCTTCGCGTGTCGGTTTAGGGGCACCTCTGAAAGGCTGTGATAGGATTCTGCGCGGCGCGCCGGGAGGTAATCCCCTCAGTGCACCGGGGCGTACCGCGCACAGATGGCTTCCGCCACGCGGATGCCGTCCACGGCGGCACTGGTGATGCCTCCGGCATATCCGGCGCCCTCCCCGCAGGGATACAGCCCCGGCTGTCCGATCGCACAGAAATCCTCCCCGCGCAGGATGCGCACGGGCGCGGATGTACGCGTCTCGGCGGCGGACAGGATTGCTTCCGGCATGGCGTAGCCGGGGCGCTTACGGTCAAAGGCGCGCAGTCCGCGCGCAAGATTCCGGCAGGCGAAATCGGGCAGGACATCCCCCATGCGCGCGAGCCGGAAGTGCTCGCCGCCCCGGTATCCGGGCTGTACCCGTCCGGGCATATGTACCGGTCTGTCTCCGGCAAGAAAATCTCCGACCGTTTCGACCGGAACGTCGTAATGATCGCCACCCGCGCGGAAGGCGGCGGACTCTATGCGGCGCTGGAACGCGATGGCACCCAGCGCAAGGCTTCCGTCAACCGGTTCATAATCCGACGTCTGTACCGAAACGGCGATCGCCGCGTTGGAGTTGACACCGTCACGTGCCCGACAGCTCATACCGTTAACCACGACCGTGCCGCGCTCCGACGCCGCCGCGACCACCTGCCCACCCGGGCACATACAGAACGTATACACGCCGCGCTCTCCCGCAGTGTCCGAGAAGGAATACTCCGCCGCACCGAGGTCGGGATGTCCTGCCATTTTTCCGTAGAACAGCCGGTCGATGTCCTCGCGCCGATGCTCGATACGCACGCCCACCGATATGGGCTTGGCGACGACCTCGGAACCGCGCGCGATCAGCATCCCGTAGGTATCGCGCGCGCTGTGCCCCGGCGCCAGCACCACGACCCCGGCGGAGATATCCCCGCGCGTCGTGTGTACCGTCCAGCTCCCGTCCGGCTGGCGTGTAAAGCCATCCATGCGGCAGCGGAAAAGCGTTTCGCCGCCTGCGGCGCGTATTTCGTCCAGCATCCGGGTAACAACCCCGCGCAGTACATCGGTACCGACGTGCGGCTTTGCCTTGAGCGTGATATCCTCCGGCGCTCCCAGCGCACGGAAGGTCTCCAGTACGAAAGCGCACCGGGCATCATTGATCCGGGTCAGCAGCTTGCCGTCCGAAAAGGTTCCCGCACCGCCCGCGCCGAACTGAATATTGGACTCGGTGTCCAGCTCGCCGTCCTGCGTGAAGCGCGCCACCGCAGCCGTGCGCTCCGGGATGGCGTCGCCCCGGTCGATGAGCAGCGGAGCGTACCCCTGCCGGGCGAGCAGAAGGGCGCAGAACAGCCCCGCCGGTCCCATCCCCACTACCAGGGGACGCGCGGCAAGGGGCAACTCGCCCCGCCCCAACTCCAGCCGTCCGGGCGCATAGGGCTTGGCACCCAGCCGCGCCAGCTGTTCCGGCAAAAAGCCGGGTGCGTCGTCTGCCGCACGGCACAGCACGGAGCAGACCAGGCGGATATCCTCCCGGTGGCGCGCGTCCACCGACTTTTTATAAAGCCGAAAATGAAGCGAACGGACATCGGTGCCGCTCCGCTTCATTTTCTCCGCCGCGCGGGCAAGGATATCCGGCTCCGGCGTACCGACCGGAACCGAAATCCCCTCAAGCACGGCTTCCCTGTATGTGATTGTTTCCATACCGTTCCCTACAGCACGCATGCTGTCTGCACGGATGCAGTCTGCACGCATGCAGTCTGCACGCATGCAGTCTGCACG
>ERZ1673738.932-NODE-932-length-47632-cov-4.930807_pt1 | contig 47632 bp, 30 predicted proteins | sample MGYA00580198_ERZ1673738 | MGnify/ENA primary metagenome ERZ1673738 (study PRJEB41218, sample SAMN15661784) | gut metagenome | host: Homo sapiens | place: Canada: London | collected 2015-08-20/2019-03-30 | study: EMG produced TPA metagenomics assembly of...
TGATAACGAACGTCCAAATGGCATTCGTGAATTCCAAATCACAGGTTATATTAATGGCACCCATGTGGGATTCAATGATATGTGGGGCGATAACGCTACATATGCCGCTCTTGCTAAACCAACATCCCACGAATCAACCTATGCTTTCAATGTTCGTACCATTGGAAAGAACTTAAACATTGATTTCCTCTTTAATGGAGAAAAGTTAATTTCTAAAGGATTTAACATTGAGGGTGTTACAGGTACTGCAACCTATGGTTTATATGCCTTTGGTAATGATACTGTGAACTTCACTGATTTAACTTATGAAGCCGTTGAAGTTCAAGAAAATGTACATACTTGGAACATCTTTAAACCAGGCGCAGATGCACCAACCTTTACTGTCAATGAAGATAAATCAGTTACTTTAACTAGTATGAATTCCCATTTATCTAACTTAATTCTAACCGATGACACCAATGCATCAGGCGACTACACTGTCATTTCCACCATTAAAGGAACGGCCAACTTCCCAATGACTGGAGATGTATATCAAGGTATTTGTCCATGGTATGTCGATGATAATAACTACATCGTTGTTTACGGACAATGGTGTACATGGGAAGATCGCTTTACCAATACTGATATGCGCGAATTCCAAATTACCGGATTTGTCAATGGCGTAGATATTTCATGGCATGATTTTTGGACCGATGGTTCTGTCTTCCAAAAAGTTGCTCCATCCGCTGAAATTACATTTAAAATCGTTAAAACTGGCGCAACATTTACTCCATACTTCAATGACACTCCGCTTGGTTATTGGTATGCTGCTGGTGATTATCGTTATACCCTTGATTTATCGTCAACAGGTGGAGACTTCACAACACAAGCAAAAGTAGGCTATTATATGAATGGCTCTACCGCAACTTATTCTGATATCGTTGTAAGTAAATAATGATTTAAAAAATGATGAAAGGTATGGGCGAGATGATCAAACATACCTTTCATTTTTAAGGAGATTCAATATGGCAAATTTAGAATTAAAACACATTAACAAAATCTATCCGAACAACGTGCAAGCTGTCTTTGATTTCAATCTTACAATTCAAGACAAAGAATTTATTGTCTTCGTTGGTCCTTCTGGATGTGGAAAGTCTACGACACTACGCATGATTGCAGGTCTAGAAGAAATCACCAGTGGTGAACTCTATATTGATGGTCATCTTTCTAATAATGATTTACCAAAAGACCGCGATATTGCTATGGTTTTCCAAAGTTATGCTCTTTATCCACATATGACGGTCTATAATAACATGGCCTTTTCTTTAAAAATGCGTAAATTTCCCTTTGAAGTCGAAAAAGTAGATTCGAAAACTGGAGAAAAGAAAATGGTTACAGTCTATCGAAAGTTATCCAAAGAAGAAATCGATAAACGTGTCAGAAACGCCGCAGAAATACTTGAATTAACACAATATTTAGACCGTAAGCCAAAAGCGCTTTCGGGTGGACAGCGCCAGCGTGTTGCCTTAGGTAGAGCGATTGTTCGCGATGCAAAAGTATTCTTAATGGATGAGCCATTAAGTAACTTAGATGCGAAATTACGCGTACAGATGCGCAGTGAAATCATTAAACTTCACGAAAGATTAAACGCTACGATGATTTATGTTACGCATGACCAAACCGAGGCCATGACCATGGCTACTCGTATTGTTGTTATGAAAGATGGTTATGTTCAACAAATCGGAACACCTCGAGAAATCTATTATCATCCAGCAAATAAATTTGTTGCTTCCTTTATTGGTTCTCCCGCTATGAACTTCTTCTCTTGTACATACGAAAATAACGTTCTTTCTTTAGGCGAATATCAACTTCCTATTAAAGTTTCTCTTAAAGAAAAACTACAAGCATTCTATGAAAAGCATTTAGCTAGTTTTAAAGAAGAATTAGCTATGATTGAAGGAGAATTTACTACCCGTAAAAATATGCTTATTAAACTTAATGCTTTAAAAGAAAAATATCCAACCAGTTCAATTGACGAACAACCAAAAATTGAAAAAGAAATTGCTAAATTAGAAAAAGAATTAGCGTTAATTGAAGAAAAAAATACCCGTTTTATTTATTTAAAAGAAACCATCAAAAAAATGGAAGAAATCGACTACTCTTCTCCTCTTCCCATTACTTTAGGTGTACGTCCCAATGATATTTTAATTTCTAAAGCCAAAAATGCTATTCCTGTAACGATTGATGTAATTGAACTTCTTGGAAGCGAAGTTTTAATTCATTCATATATTGAAAATAATAAATTTACTATGCGTGTTGAAGGCGATTTTCATAAAAACACGCACGATGAAATCTCTATTCGATTTAATGAAAAAGGTGTCCGCTTCTTTGATACTATTTTAGAAAAAGCCATCGAATTATAAAAAGGAGTTCACGATGAAAACGAAAAAAATATTATGTGTTCTATCTCTACTCATCTCTTTCTTTTCTTTCACGAGTTGTCAAAAAGGTGATAATTCTCCTTTATTAGAAAAAGAATCCTTAATTGGTTTACCTTCTCATGATTACATCATTGATTTAAAAAATGATAAAAATGAGCCATTAACCATTCAACCTTCGGATTACGAATTATTACAATTCACAATTCTAAGTCCTACTTCTTTAAAAGTAAACTTACTAAAAGAAGGTAAAGGCTATTTAGATATTTCTACCCCTTCTAAAAAGAATCATCGGCTTTCTATTGAGGCGATTGATTTAAAAATTATCAATCAAGAAGATCATATTAACGTCAATGATTCCCTCACCATCGAGCTTTCTCATCAAGTGAATGCAAAAATGAGTTTATCCAATGATGTAGCTAAATTAGAAAACAATACGATTACCGCTTTAAAAGAAGGCACCTTCACTTTAACGGTAAGTTATGGTGATATCGTTCTTAAAAAAGAATTTGATAGCTATAAAAGATCCAATGTAATTACATCATTAGAACGCGATTCCTATTACGTCCGTTATTATGGAAGAAACGTCCATCAAAACGGCAAAGTTATAATGAATAACGTCGGAAGTGGTTTTGAAGTTACTTTCTACGGAACAAAATTATACGCTACTTTAGATGCATGGTGGGGATCTTGGTATGGCTATACCCGTGTTTCTATTATGGTAGATGGTGATGAAGACACCACGAAAAACGTTTTAGTTTTGACTCATGGTAGTAAAGAAAGCGAATATACTTTAGTTGAAGGTTTAAAAGAAGGTATTCATACCGTTAAACTTTTAAAAAGAACCGAAGCTTTATCTACCTCTATGACCCTTCACTCTTTACGTACCGATGGTTACTTTAAAGGCGCTAACCATGAAGAAAAATTAAAGATGGAAGTTTATGGTGATAGTATTACGGCCGGCTATGGTAACCTTAGAGGCGCTTTAAGCGATACTACAAGTAGTGAATATCAAAGTGGTTTACAGACCTATGCAACTTATGCTGCCCAAGCATTAAATGCTGAAATCAATGTACAAGCCCGTTCTGGTATTGGTCTTTATACCGCTGGTAATATTGATGACTCTTTACAAGTGAACACCGGTTATCGTTACGTCAACTACGATCAAATGTACGAATGGAATTTAAATAACTATACGCCGGATATCGTCATTATTAACTTAGGTACAAATGACCACTGGAATGCTTCTGTATTCAATAAAGAAACCTTTATTAGCGAATACGTTAAATTTGTTCATAACTTAGCCAAAGCTTATGGTGAACAAACTTCATTTATCTTAGTCAGTGGTTTGATGGAACAACGAGTAGACTCCTTCTTAAAAGAAGTTGAAGCCAGTTTATCCGCTTCCGGATTAAAAAATGAAGTCTATCGTCATCAATTCACCCAATGTAATGCGGGTCACCCATTATTTGAAGAACATAAAAAAGCAAGTGAAGAACTCGTTAACTTAATTAAAGAAAACCATTTAGATACAATTCATACGCCAACGAAAGAAGAAAAGACTTATTCAGAAATTCAAGATCAAGAAGTCGCATATACCTTCATCGTTGAATTAAAAGACGTTTTACCTAGCCACGTTCAACTCTATGTTCATGGTTTAAAAGAAGAAAGCTTAGCGTTAACCGCTATAGATAGCTTCCATTACTCTTTAACTCTTTCTTTAAAAGAAAAAGATTATGAAGTTTCCTTCATCTTAAATGATGATGTGAACTATCAAGAAGTGAATCAAGCTACCCATACCCTTCACGTTCGTAAAGATAACGCAAATGAAACATTAACTTTGAATTCATTCGTAAATGTCCCTATTGATGAAAATCCTTACGCAGATACCTTTGGATGGCATCAATCCGCTGCCCTATTTGAAACCTCATTCACGGCTAAAGACGCTCAAAACGTCCAATTAACCAATAAAACTAACTGGATGGCTGGATTTGTAACTAGAAAAGCCGAATTAGGTAATGATTATAGTATCAGCGCTACCATTCAAACGGCTTCTTTCACAGATAAAACTAACACCTTTATGGGATTAATCCCATATTACTTAGACGATCAAAACTATATTGTTTGCTATTTACAATTCTTAAGTGATGGTAAACTCAAGAGTGTTGGTTGTACCGGTATGAATGAAGGTCATGATATTGGTTGGAACGATTTCTGGAACTTTGCTAATATGACCATCGACTTAGAAACTGGTTTAACCTTCAATGTCGAACGTCATGATCGTAATTTAACAATTTCCTTCAATAGCGTAACGGAAACCAAAAAGCTCACAACCATGAGCGAAGATACCAAAGAAATTGGTGTTTGGAATATTGGCGCTAATCCAGTCAATTACTCTTCCTTTACTCAAGCCTATAAAGAAAATACCATTGTCGAAGAAAAATGGTCCTTAACTTCTGCTTTATTTGATGTAAGTTATGATGTAAAAGCTGATGGTTCCATTGAATACACGAACCAAAACTGGATGGCCGGATTTGTAATTGAAGATGCTCCAGCAACGGATAACTACTACTTTGAAGCTAAAATTCAAAGCGTACAAGATGGTTATCAATTAAGCGATGATAAATTCATTGGTTTTGTTGCTTTCTATACCGATTCTTCTAACTTCGTTGTTATTTACTTACAATGGAATGAACAAAACAAATTAAAGAGTATCGGTATGACCGGTTTAATCGGTGGTCAAGATTTATCCTGGCACGATTTTTGGAGCTTTGCAGGTATTGAAACCCATTTATTAACCGGTGATGTCCTTCGTATTGAAAGAAGAGATACTCGCTTCACCGCCATATTTGGTAGCGTAACTGAGAATCAATCTCTTAGCCAATTAAGTGGATTATCCTCAGGTTCTGTAGGCTTATGGTGCTGTAAAACAAGCGCTACTTATAGCGATATTAAAACCGGTACTTTATAGAAAAGATTGGACTCATGATCTAGTTCATGAGTCTTTTTTATGCTAAAAAAATTAAAAAAAGTGATGAAATTACTCACCACTTTTTTCTTTTATTGAACTTCTATAATTTGATAATTTTTTCCGTATGCATTCGCACTAACACTTGCTTGATAGGTTGCCCCAGTAATTTCGTTTCCTGTGAGCGTTACTTTTAAACTTTCAACATATTCATTTATCATAATTCTTGCATTTCCTGTTTGTAATTTTTCATCCACAATTTGGATATCTTGAAGTGTGACATTTTGAATTTTATGAACACTACCTTTATAATTTTCACGAGTATCTACACTACCCATAATAGAAATCTTTTGTGTCTTATTTTCAGAAAGAACTTTGACATTTTGTACCATCACTTGATCAATACTTCCTAAAGGTGTCACACCATGTCCATTCGACCAAGTCGAAGAATAAGCACAGCTAAAGTCAATAAGAAGGTTACTTCCATCTCCTTCACCCATACTTGCATCTTCTATCGTGATATCTTTAAAAGAAATATTCTTCATTTTGGCTTGATTTGCATTGTGAATAGAAATCGGTGCTTTATGGAAATTATGAAGTACAGTAATATTTTCAAAATGGATGTCTTCCATTTGTTCTCCATACGTTTCATAACCAATTTCCATCGATTGTGCTAAATCGGTCCATAAAATGCAATTTTTAAATTGAATATTGTAAGTAGATCCATAACTCGTCATGTTGTTCCATCTAGGATAATTTTTAACGACAAGAGAATCATCAAAGCTTCGTACAAAGGCATTTTTACAAACTACATTTTTAGAAGATTGTAACGAAATTCCATCTCCATTACTTCTTGAAGAAATAATAGCGACATTTTTAAAAGTAACTTGATCACAGAAATAGATGTTATAACACCAACCAGCTGGATCTAATGTCGTAATCCCTAAAAACTGAAGATCTGTACAATAATTAAAGTCAAAAGGAATTAATCTTTCATTCGTTGTAGCGTTTCTTATAAAAGAAGAACCATCCACAATTCCGCTTCCTACAATTTTAATATGACTCGCGTTATTGGAAACAAAGCCACATTCTAAGATTGCGCCTAATTCTAAATAGACCGTTGTATTACTATTTAAATGAATCATATGGTCATTTTGAATAATAGAACAATTGTCCTTGTTATAGATACCTGGTGCAAAATATAGGACATTTGTATCGTTTTTGTATTGATTATAAGCATCATAAGGGTGCACAAATAAATGAAGCGTTTTATCATTTCTAAACTCAATCGTATACGCACCTGGTTCACTAATAGTAAAGGTCACTAAACGTTTCTGTTCATCAATGTTATAAGGAACATTACGGCTTAATGGACGAATCGTAAAGATATTATGAATTAAAAAGTTGGTTTGTAAACGAAAGGTCATTTTCCCCTCTAATTCAATCACACTGACAGCGTTATTCATTCTTTTTAACGTATCGGGTGTCCATTGATGAGTATAATTCGTTTTGACGTTATAGATAGGAATTTGCTTATCACCAGCATATAAACGCATTGCGTTATATTTCTTTTCTTCATATTCACCTGAAATCCGTAGTTTCGTTATTTCTTTATTGTCTTCAATAGCTTCTTCTAATAAATCTTTTTCATCTAACTTGTAAAATCCTTCTTCATCCCGTTCATACGAAGTGCTCGCGGTAGAAAAAGAGGAACTAACTGAGGAAGAAATAGAACAGGAACAACAGAAAATCAAAAGAAGAAAGCACCAGAACTTTACTTTTTTTACCATTGGTGAATCGTTCCCTCGGTTTCTAAATCAAAGAAGCAAACATGTGTTAAATCAAAAGTAAAACCAATTTCTTCTTTTACTCGGTAGGAATTATAGGTTTCTACCGATGCAACAAACTCTCCTTGTACACCTTCCATTTTAAAATATAGAAGAGCTTCATCGCCTAATTGTTCAAAGAGCACAAGTGTTCCTATTAGTTCGTTACTCTCTTTAGAAGGACGGATGGCTTTTGGACGAATTCCCATCGTAACTTCTTTACCGATATATTCAGGTTTGATTGTCGTACGAATTTCTTCAGGAATAAGAAGTTTCTCTTTATTTTGTAATTCCGCATAAAGTTGATTTTCACTTTCAACTAATTTCACTTTAAAAAAATTCATTTGTGGCGTACCGATAAAGCCAGCAACAAATTTATTGATTGGATGTAAGAATAATTCATTCGGTGTAGCAATTTGTTGAATATAGCCATCTTTCATGACGACGATTTTACTACCCATAGTCATGGCCTCTACTTGATCATGCGTAACATAAATGAATGTCTTTTTTAATTCGTTATGTAATTTGGAGATTTCTGTACGCATTTGTGCACGCATTTTAGCGTCCAAGTTACTTAATGGTTCGTCGAGTAAGAACGCGATTGGATGACGAATTAAGGCTCTACCTAAAGCAACACGTTGCCGTTGTCCACCGGATAAGTTCTTCGGCTTACGGTCTAAATATTCGGTTAAACCAATTTTAGCCGCAACTTGTTCACCAATGCGGCGTATTCTTTCTTTTCTTTCTTTGCGATAAGTAAAATCAAAGAATTTATTTAAAGGTACACGTTGAATCGCTAATGGGAAAACGATATTGTCTCTTACCGTTAAATGAGGATACAAAGCATAGTTTTGGAAAACCATGGAAATGTTTCTTTGAATCGGCTCGGTATCATTCATCACTTGTCCATCGATTAAAAGCTCTCCATCACTAATTTCTTCTAGACCCGCAATCATACGCAAAACCGTCGATTTTCCGCAACCAGAAGGACCAACAAATACGACGAATTCATTATCTTCAATGGTTAAGGAAAAATCTTTTACCGCGGTTACACCATTAGGATAAACCTTTTTAATATGTTTTAATTCAATGCGATGTTCATCTTCTTTTAAAGTTTCACTATTTTTCACTTCTACTACCATTAAGATATCTTGAAGACTTTTTAATGGATAGGTTGTCTTCTTATAGCGACTGGCACCTAAAAGACCACAGGTTTCAAAACCGCCTTCAACACCAGCATCAATACCACTCATCGCATCTTCAACGACTAAACATTCACTGGAGGTTAATTTTAAAGCGTCACGCGCTTTTAAGAAAACTTCAGGATGTGGTTTAGAATGAGAAATCATCGTTCCATCCACTACTGCCTCAAAATAAGATAGAAGTTCCGTTTTTTCTAAAATATAGCGCGTATTTTTAGAAGAACTACCAATCGCTAAATGGATTCCTTGTTCTTGAAGTTTTTTAAGTGTTTCAATGACTTTAGGATCAATACTATCTTTATTTAAAGATTCCAAATATTTTTTATAGATATTGTTTTTCTTTTCCGCTAGCGCTTCTTTTTCTTCTAAAGTATAGCTTCGATGCGCTTTTTCTAAAACGATATCTAAAGAAGCCATTCTCGATACTCCACGTAAGCGTTGATTAATTTTTTCATTAAATTCAATACCTTCTTCATCGGCAATCGCTTTCCATGCTAAATAATGAAAATGATCGGTAGAAAGTAAAACACCATCTAAATCAAATAGGATACCTTTTATCATAATGCCAGTTCCTCCATTTCATAACTTCCATCTTTTTTTATCGTAACATGATACGTCTTTTGTTGATATATCAAATGGAATTCTAATTCTTTTAACTTTTTATATTTTTGGGGTGCTAGATAAAGATGATGTTCATCATAGTGTAATCCAGCAAAGCCCATTAATAAGCTTAAATAAGCCCCACCACTACTTGCGGGATGGGTGCCGCCAATATAAATACCACCTGCAAACATTTTTTGCTCGGTTCCTAAATCAATACTCGCTGATTTATAAAACATGGAATAGGCGGTTTCAAATTCATGAATCCAAAATCCACTCATGGAATACATGGAAGCGGATAAACTGGAACCATGTTCCGTGTAAGGATAATAGAAGCGATAATTCTTTTCAATCGTCTCTTTAGAGAAACGTTCTTTTAATAAACATAATAAGGCAATGACGTCCGCTTGTTTAATAATTCTTGTCGGATAAGCAACACCATTTTCCGTTCCCCAATATTCGTTTTCGTAGCGGAGTCTTTTCTTCACTTCTTCAATAGAAACATCTTCTTTTAAGAAATAGCCTTTAAATTGTTCTATAATACCATCTTCATTCGGCTTTGGTAAATAAATGCGTTGAATAAATTGATTAGCTATCTTCATGATACGCTCATCTTTTTTCGTTTTCTCTTTTTCCTTTTTTAAATATGATAAAGCAATTTTCATCGCGTTATAAGCCATATAATTGGTAAAGGCATTATCATCAACGCGTTCATGATATTCATCAGGACCAATCACGTCATTTAAATGATAAATTCCTTTTTTGACTGTTTTATAGGAATCAAAGAACAAAACGACTTCTTTTAAAACTTCATAACCGCCTTCATCTAAAATGCTTTCATCACCGGTAATTAACATATATTGATGGAAAGCATATACGATATCAGCCGAGATATGAATTTGTTTCTCATTAAAATAAGTTCTGATTGGTTCATGGGTTACGGGGTGCGTAACGTTATATTTAGAACAAGCATCTTGCCCTAGTTCTTGACTTTCCCACGCATAGAAAGCACCTTGATAACCATATTCTTTGGCCTTCTTTTTTGCGCCTTTTAATGTATGAATACGATACAAAATTAATTGTCGAGCAAATTTAGGTGCGGTAAAGCAATAAAATGGGAGTAAGAAAATTTCCGTATCCCAGAAAATTGCGCCTTTATAGGTTTCTCCTGATACACCACGTGCTGGGATAGAAGTCGTATAATTTTCATTTTCTAGAATCAATAAATGATAAATGCTATAGCGCATCGCCCACTGCGCTTTAGGATTACCTTTAATTTTGATATCAGCAAAAAGGAAACGTTTTTTAAAGGCTTCTTGATGCGCTTTGAAATAGAAATCAAATGTTCTTTTAGAAACGCGTAAATCATGTCTTTTAATTTTCTTTTCTTGGACTTCACTTATTACATAAAAGCGATACTTTTTCCCTTTTTCCATTTTTAAAGTTACGTGATAATATCCGTTTTCTTCTTTTATTAAAGCACTCTTAGGAAAAGCATAATGACCATGTAAAGCAATTTTTTTATGCTCATTTGTCGTACCTATAAAAGTTACATGGTGCTTGCGCATTTTGATTTCTTTTTTATCAAAGTGCGGACCATTAATTTCATAGATATCTAGATCTAAACCGATATCGATTTGTATTTCTTTTGTATCTTTTGCTTCAATCACATATTCTAAACCAAGAAGCTGATCATGAGCGCAAGAAACAAAGCGTTTCGAATGAATACTCAGCGCTGGATACACCGTTTTTCTACGATGCGTTGCATGTAGGATATCTAATTTTTGTTCATGATATAAAGGCGTATTTTCTAAAACCGAAAATACTTCATTTTCATCATAAACGCGAACGAAAAAAGGATTAGGAAGATTAACGCTTTCCCGCCACTTATCTTGATATTGGTCATAAAAACCAACGACGTTCAAGCCAACCAATTCTTTTGCGCGATATTCTTCTAAAGTTCCACGATAACCAAGATGCCCATTTCCAATTAAAAACATATTTCCATAGGAAACAATATCTTGATAACGAAATCCTATTTTCTTCAACTCGTATTGCATAATTACACTCTTTCTATGATTTCATGATGTGAAATCGTATAAATGTGGTGATAAATTTCTAAAGTGACTGGTTTTCCACTCACATCAATTTCTACATAATCTTGAGTCACTTTAAATTTTAAAGTGCTTCCTTGATAATAAATTTTAAAAGAATAACTCTTCCAGGTCGAAAGAATGGTCGGAGAAAGTTTTAACATTTCTCGATCACTTCTTAAACCACCAAAGCCATAAACAATATTCATCCACGCTGCCGCAATGGAAGTTGTGTGAATACCTTCTAAGGTGTTGCAATTATAATCATCTAAATCTAAACGCGTAGCAAATTGGAAGAAATTCTCTGCTTCCGCCATTTTTTCTAATTCACAAGCAAAAATGGAATGAATGGATGGACTTAAAGAAGACTCATGAATACAACGCGGTTCATAATACTCATAATTCGCCTTTTTTTGTTCATATGTAAAGTCTTGATTATATAAGAACATAAACATCAAAACATCGGGTTGTTTAATCATATCATTACGGTAGATGCGGTCATAACTCCAATGAGAATAAAGGGGGAAATCCGTATCCGGAATGGCATGAATATCAATATGCGGTAAATCAAAGAAACCATCGTGTTGTTCAAATAGATGAGATTTTTCCTCGTATAAGATGACCATTTTTTCACTTGCTTCTTGAAGTTCTTCTTTAAAAGTAGAGCGACAACCACATTTCTTTAAAACCGAATCGACATCATAACGATTTTCTTCCATTAAACGTAAAAGATAGTCCATCGTCTTTTTCGCCATGAAATTCGTATATGTATTATGGTTGACCATCATTTGGAATTCATCAGGCCCCATTACACAATAATAACCAAAACGCGTATGATCTTGATTATATTGGCCTCTTGATAATAAGAATTTAGCAATTTCCACTAACATTTCTAGACCATAATTTTGCATAAATTCATCATCATGATAAAGGTTCATGTAGTGATAAATTGCATAGCTTACTGCGGTCGAAGGTTGGAATTGTAAAGAGGCATGTTGAAATAAATTACAAGCTTCTTTTCCGTTACGTGTGGCAACAGGATAACAAGCGCCTTCGCAGTCAAGTTGAACCGCTCTTTCTTTTGCTTCTTTTAACGTATGATAACGGAACATCAATAAGTTTTTAGCGGCTTCTGGATTGGAGAATAAATAGAAAGGTAAACAATAGGTTTCACTATCCCAAAAAGCGTGACCTGAATACATTTCTCCCGTTAATCCTTTGGCACCAATATTGTTATCTTTAGCATAACCATGATAGGTTTGATCTAATTGGAAAATGCAATAACGAATACCTTGTTGGTCCTTATCGTTACCTTCAATTTCAATATCGGATTGATTCCATAAATGCGTAAAGTGTTTTTGGTTATCCTCTAAAACGCCATCAAAGCCTTTTTTACATAAATCTTCTAATTCTTCTTTGGCTTGTACTTTCATTTCTTCATAAGAAGAACTTTGATCTTTATCGATAAGATTAATCACATAACGGATCATGACTTCCTCACCTTTTAAAACAAAATCATAAGTAAAAGTCACTTTTTTATCGTTTTTTTCCGCTTTTTGAATAGCTGGAACAAAGTCCACTTTCATTAAACTTAAAAGTGTTTGTTCTGTCGTAAGCGTCTTAACAAATAGTCCTGCTTCTTTTTCATTACACCATTCATCTTGATGATTCCAGTAACAATCCTTTCCCCATTGAATGGCATTAGAATCTAAGCTACAGGTAAAATGAATCGGCATCTCTTCTTTAGAAATAAAAGTAATACGTTGTACCATTTGATGACAATAAGTCATATTCATTAAACGCTCAAATTTTAAAGTTAGTTCTCCGCATTTTGTTTTCCAGGTAAAATAACGGGTGTATAAACCGGTTTTCATATCGAGTTCACGGTAGAAATCTTTAATTTCTGCGTGGTTTAAGTCTAATTTTTCGTCTTTAACCGAAATACTAACCATCAACCAGTTCACCGAGTTAATCATGAAATGGGTTCTTTTAATAATGCCTTTATAAGCATTTGGCGTATCTTCTAAGGCATATTCATAAATACCATTAAAATAACTACCAATTAACTTTTTACCACTATAACCTTCTTCAAAGAAACCACGAATACCTGAATATTCATTACCTAAAGAAAATAAAGATTCAGAAACTTGATCGCGCTCTTTATGGAAGCCTTTTTCAATGATGGAAAAAGGATGAACTTCTAAATATTGTTTGGATACTTTGGGCATAAACCATCACTACTCCTTCATACCTGAGTTCACCGAAGAACCCATGATTTGTTTTTGGAAAATAATAAAGATAATAATTTGTGGAATAATTGAAATCACAAGAAGCATTAAAAATTCCGATGCATCTAAAGTAGTGGTACTGGATAAATGGTAAATAGATACCATAACTGTATGCATACTTTCATCTTGTAAAATTAAATAAGGTAATAAGAAATCGCTATAAGCAGCGGTCATACTAAAGATGGCCACAACCCCAATCATCGGTTTACTTAAAGGTAAAACCACTTTATAGAAAATACGGAAATCGGATAAACCATCCATTCTAGCCGCTTCAATTAAAGAAGGAGGTAGTTTTTCAAAATAGTCTTTAAACAATAAGTAATAGTAAGCATTCGCACCAAACGTTAACCATAATGGGGCATAAGAATTAATCATACCCACTGCTTGAATTTGCATAATTAAGGGATAAATGGATAAAGCCGAAGGAATCATATAGCTTAATAACACTAAAGCATTAATCACTTTATAACCAAAAGGTTTTAAAATGCCTACCGCGTACGCGAGTAAACCATTAAATACAACGGAACATATCACTGCCCCAATAACAACAATTAAGGTGTTAAGATAATACTTTCCAAAATTCAATTTATTCCATAGATTGAATAGCTTTTGTAAATCAAAGGTCTCCGGGAATAAATGATAAATTGTAGAATTAATTTCACTAACCGATTTAAAAGAAGTTAAAAATAACCAAATAACGGGAATAATTGCCGTTAAAGCAAATAGCACTAATAAGAAGATAAAAATACCATAAACCACGCGGTTCTTTGGTTTTTTATAATCAGAGAAATTATATAAGCCTTCGACTTTATCATGAAGGTGAGGAAATTTTACTTTTTTCATGCTTGTTTTTCCTCCTTATTGAGATATCGTACTAAGGCAAAATACGCTAATGTAAAGGCTAAGATAATTAAAGCTAAGAAAATACTCGCCGCTGCGCCTTTAGCAAATTCTAAGTCGTTAAATGCAAACTTATACGCTAATAACATTAAAGACATCGAACTATCTAAAGGTCCGCCCCAATTACCAATGACTAAAGGTTCATAGAACACTTGGAAGACGGATATAATTTGTAACACTAAAAGCGTTAAAATCGTATTTCTCATCTGGGGCATCATGACACGGGCAAAGCGTTGGAATGGTTTAGCGCCATCCATTCTTGCGGCTTCATATAAAGAGGAATCAATCTGTTGGAAATTGGATAAATAAATTAAAGCTGTTCCTCCTGCTCCTTTCCAAGTCATGGCAATGACAATTAAAGGAATGATAATATTTGGATCACTTGCCCATTTTCTAGGTGTTCCCCCAAATGCCTTTAATATAACATTTAAAATGGAATAGGTTTCATCGCCATAAACATTTTTGAATAAGAAAACCACGGCGATACCTGAAATCATACAAGGTATATAGATACAAACTCTAAAGAAACCTTTTGCATGAATGACTTCGCTTAATAAGAAACCTATGATCATTGGTACTAGAAAGCCAATCAATAAGGACCAGAAAATATACTTAAATGTATTTTTTAAAGCGGCAATAAAAGAAACGTCTTGAAATAACGCTTGATAATTTTTAAAGCCAACAAATTCTTTAAAAGAATAATCGCTAAAGAATGAAAGAATCACATTCTTAATTAAAGGAGTCCATACAAAGAAGGCAAAAAGAATTAAACTAGGTAGCATGATAAGCCACGCTAATAAATTCTTTTTGACGAGTGCTTTATAGTTCTTCTTTCTTTTCGTACTTACCTTTTCCATAAACTTATTTATTCACATTTTCATCTAAGTAACGTTGCATATTGCTATTCGCCGTTGTTAAAGCCGCTTTCACATTTGCGGTATCAGGATCTTTTAATACGGTTTGAATAGCGGTATCTAAATAAGCATACATTTCTTGTGCACCATAAGCTACTTCTGCATGTTTATTCGCTTGAATGTTATCAAAGAACTCTTGATAATATGTCATATCTACGGTAACATCTCTTTCTTCTAAAGATTTAGCATAAGAAACATAATCTTCATTCATCCAAGGATGAATTTTTGGAAGAATCGGTTGATTTTTATTTTTCGCGGTTTCATTTCCCTTTTCCATAGCAGATTTAGAAATATCACTAATAATAGGGGAACGACCAATATATTCAAAGAATTTTAAAGTGCCGATAACTTGTTCATCCGTTGCGTTTTTAGCAAAGACGAAAGGTGTTCCACCAAATAAGGAATAATGGTGGGTACCATCGCCAGTTGGCATCGGTACGAAAGCTAAATCTTTCATGCCTTTCATTTCACCATTTATATCAGCTAAATGTAGAACATCACTACCCACGATAGCCATAGCGACTTTCGATTTAATTGAATTATACCAATCGTCATAGACAACCGAAAGATTATTGAGCAATAAATCTTCTTGTTTCATTTTTTGAATCCATGTCAAAGCATTCACGGCTTCATCCGAATCAAGGGCAGAAACCCATTTTTTAGTGGTTTCATCTTGATATTGAAGTGTGGCACCAAAGTTCCAAGCAATATTAGAGAATTGCCATCCTCCATTTTTATTTGCGGTACAAATGAGAATACCTTTGGTTTCATCATTTTCCGCAATGGATTTTGAAACTTCATAAATTTGTTCAAACGTGGTGGGATATAAAGGATTGCCCTTTGCATCATAAATCTTATAGCCACCTTTTCCATCTTCTGGTAAAAGGCCATTATCGCCTAAGGTTTTGGTGTTGATTAACAAACCTAAGCCATAACCATCACGAGGCACACCATAGATTTCATTATTAAAGGTTAATGATGCCTTCATATCAGGATCCATCATTTGGTCCCATCCTAATGATTTTAATTCTTTATCAATGGAACGAATGAATCCTTTTTCCACTAATTTATTTGGTTCAGTAAACCAAGTTTGGAAAACCGTCGGTAATGAACCCGTCAATGCTTTAGAGCCAATCGTATCGGTACTATATGTATAGGGATCACCAACAATTTTATATTCCGGATTATCGGCCTCAAATTTTTCTTTCCAATCATTATACATATTCACGTCATATGTTTCGGTTTTTTCTGGCCAGAAACCGATTTTAATGGTAATTTTACTATTTCCTTGTGCGCTACAGCCCGATAAAAGCGATGCGCTTAATAAGAGAAATGATAAAAACGTTATTGTTATTTTTTTCATAAGATGACCTCCTAAAAACATAAAATGGCTTTCTAGGGAGAAAAGCTTCTCCCTAGAATTCACCATCTTTCTTTTATTATAATTCAACGTAGTTATTTAAAACATCACTATAAGAAATTGTCGTTTTAGCACTTGCAATATCTTTTACTGTAAGCGTACCACTATCATCACCAAATGCACCTAAGTGGAAATGTAAGTGAGTGGCTTGAACTTCTAATCCAGAAGCGACTAAGTCAATATAAATAATGACTTCATCTGTGATCTTTTGCGTATAGTCAAAGGCAGTGCCATCGGCATTTAATAATACAAGTCCTTTTCCTTTTTCGTTTGCATCTTTAGCCCATTTCACTTCTCCGTTACTTTCAAAGTTAATACGGAAAGAATTTAACGTTGCGCCTTCTGCACTTGATAATTTTAAAGCGATGAAGTTAGCGTCTCCTGCAAAGTAGCCACCATAATGGTAAGCTGGATCCTTTGAATCAGCGGTATATGCAATATCAAAGGCAGTGCCATCAGGAATAAAGGAAGTTAATTGATAGCCTTTATTGAGTGTCTTTAAGGCATTCACTTGAATAGCGCCTTGAGCGTCATTATATCCACCCATAAAGAAGTGCATATAATCGGAGGCTAAAGTAACATTAGAAGCAAGTAAGTCGATAACATAGGTTTCACCTTCGGTAGAAATTACGTGATCTAAAGTTGCTTTTTCTCCACCTTTTAACACCCATTTTCCATCTTTAATCCAGAATTCTTCACCATTAAAGGTAAAGCGAATAGATTCTAAAGTTGCAGTTCCATCACCGGTTAAAGTGATAGAAACATAACGAGAAGCCTTATTAATGGAAGTATTTCCCATATAGCTTGCATCTTTACCTAAAGTGGTAGAATCTTTGGCTTCAACATAACCTTCAACTTCTTCTAAAACTTCATATTCATCAGCAAAGAAGATTGAATCAATCTTTAGGATTGCTGAACCTGTATAATACATATCAAGGCAGTCGGTAATGCCTTCAATATTGGAAGCTTTTAAATCAATGATGTATAAAACATAGCCATCGGCGTCTTTATATGGATAATTTTCCATATCTTCAGGAATGGATGGAAGACCTTCTCCAGCTTTCCAAGAAGAAGCATAATATGCATCACCTGCTCCATTAGAGAAACGGAAACCATTTAAATCGCCTTCGCCTTCTAACTTCATTTTGAAGACTAAGTATTTTTGAGTAGTACGTCCTCTAGTAGAACCTTCTTTTAATTGAGTATATCCATCAGGCATGCTATCAAAGACTGCAGCGTCACCGTCAATATTAACTTTATCGCCGTTATTATAGCTTAACGCATAATATAAACCAGCATTTTTAATGATTTCACTATTACTAGATGCATCATAGTCACCATTAAATCCAGATTGTTTACGAGAGAAATCATCAAAGTGAACCGCATTAGCAGTATCTAAATGAGGATATTCTTTCACTGCTTCTTTTTCCTTTAACGAAGATAAGAAGACTTGAGAAATAACGATTTCATTGGTGGAAGTAATTTTAAATCCTTTTAAACCTTCTTTTGCAAGGTTGGAATTCTTTAAATTAATTGCTAAGGAATGGAAAGCACCATTCACTGCGTTCTTTACACTTTCGTTATTTTCATCTTTTAAGTTGGCCCAAGTAACACTTTCACCGGCGCCAGCACTGGTAACGGGAGCGATGGATGTTCCTGTCGTATCACCTAAAACATTAAGAACAACGTTCGTGTTTTCACCTAATTCAAAATCAGGGGTGGTATAGGTTGCACCATCTTTTAAAGTAATACCTGGCGTAACGATAAAGCCTGTAGAATCTCTCCACCAACAAGTGTCATCGGCTTTATTCACCGCTTTACGAGCAAAGCTATCTAAAACGGTCTTTTCTCCGGCTTTTTCTAAGAATACTTCTTGAATTTCAATTAAAGAAGAACATTCATCTTTCGCATAAAGGTGGAAGCCTAAATATTTGGATAAAACTTTGGTTCCACTCTTGTCGGAAGTACCTTTTAAGGTATATTCAGTATCGGCATCTTCAATAGATAAGTTAGGTGAAATTTTAATGGTTTGGAATTCAGAAGTAAGTTCTGGTAATTCATTTCCGTCTTCATCCATTGCATCCGCTAAAGAAATTGGATAAACATCCCAAGCGTCATCGCCACGTAAACCTAATACTAAATTAGAATAATTAATGGTTCCATTTACTTTACGAATAACAAAACCAATGGAATCGTAGTCTTGAAGTTGGTAAGTTCCTGTGGCCATTTTATAAATGGAAGCTTCGACATTTCCTGGGAAATCTTCATTTTGGCTATCGACCAAAACACGTAATGTTCCATGATTAGAGAAAACACCATTTTCGGTTTCTCCAACTAAGGAAGCACCGCTAAAGTCATTGACCATCGTATCTAAATCTTCTTTGTAATCGCGAACGAGGGCACCTTCTGCTAAATCCTTCACTAATGGATTTTGATGTTCCATACTTGGAGTTGGCGCTGTCGTTCCTGGATTCGATGTTGTAGGGTTTTCGGTATTGCTTGTATTTCCTGGTTTATTTGAGCAACCTGCAAGTAACATACCTGCCATCAGCATCGTCGTAATAATTTGTGATTTTTTCATATGTTTTTCCTTTCTTTTTTTGTTATATTGTTTCCCCATAGACACTGACTTCGGATAACTGCGCATTATATCCTCCTCTAGCGTCATTTGAGGTAATAACTAATTTAATGTAACGAACTTGTGTAGCGGTAATTTCAATAATATTTCGATTACCGGTCTTAGGATCAAATAAATAAGTCTTCTTCGCTACTAATGAAGTAAACGTTGTATCTTTGCTGTAGCTCACATTAGAATCAGAACCGAAAATTTCAATTTCTTCATTTCTAGCATCCCAAGTTAAGGCTGGTGGTAAAGATAAGACAATAGTATTTACACTATAGACATCGCCTAAATCAATAACGATAGTGGCCGGTAATGATTTGGATTCATAATAAGAAGTACCTGTTGGATCGCCATCCACGAGTTTTTCAACGTTATAAACATCGTTATGCTCTGTTGAATCCACAATCGCTTTTCCATAAGATAGAGATGGTGGATAGAATTGAATCTCACTTATCTCATAATAATGTGGAGCACTTGCTAAGTCATTACGGTACATACGTAGTTGTAAGCCTTGATATTCTTGCATGGTGATATTAATATCAATACAGTTTCCATTGACGGGTGACATTTCATAGTCTTTCGTTGCGGATAATCTTGTATATTTATCATTCACTGTACCATCCGCTTTGATCTTTTTACCCCAGACTTGAATCGAATAGGTATAGAAGAATTGATTATCTCTAGCACCTAAAATACGAATCACACCTACCGTGGTTTTCTTTTTAAAATCAATGGTTAATGCGACAAATTCATTTTCTTCGTCTTTCCAGGCTTTACTACGCCAAGTGGTAGAAGTATTTTCATCAACAACTGCATCTTTACTATAGCCATCTAAGGTATAATCGCCACTTCCATCATCTACCGGTGTCGTGGTTTTATTTCCTTTACTATGCGTAGCGGTTACTTCGTATTCGCCTTTATCTGGCACGCCAATATATGGAAGTTCTCCTTGACTATAGGCGAAGGAAGGCACTAACATACCATCTTGTTCTACACTTGGATGAATGGTAACTGTGTCCTTTTTGCTATTATCTAAATTGAGTTGATAAGGTAATTCAATTTTAGCGCCTAACACCGCTTCCGTATTTTTATAGGTAACATTTTCAACATAACTATTTTCTAAAATATTCAAAGCTTTCTTATCTTTTACTGTGTTTTTAGCAATTTCAATATTGGAAATTTGAACGTTTTTAATTTTTGATTCTTCGGATTCTCCTTGAATACGTGATACGATCGAATCTTTTAAACTATAAATCTTAATATTATCAATGGTAATACCATCTACTGTACCTCGTACACCTTCAGATTTTGTCCATTCAATGTTATAAGCAATGGTAAAATCAACGAGGAAATCATTTAATCCATCGTTTTGGTTATCACCTAACATACTCCCATCTTCAATGGTAATGTTTTTATAGGTTACATTGGTGATATTGGCATCATCCGAGTTATGTAAAGAAATCGCAGCTTTATGGAAGTTATGAAGAACTGTAATGTTTTCAAAAGTAATTTCGTCCATGGTGGGTCCATAGGTTTCATAACCGACTTCCATCGATTGCGCTAAATCGGTCCAAACAACAACTCCATCAAAATGAACGTTTTTTGTTGATCCACGATCAACATTTTTAACAACTAACGAGTCATCCCAACTTCTTACGAATCCACCCTTCACTAAGACATTTTCACAAGATTGCACGGAAATGCCATCACTATTTTGACGAGCGGAGACAATTTTAATATTATTGAGTTCTACATCTTTGGATTTATATAACGCAATTGTCCATCCAGCGGGATCTAAGAAAGTAATACCTTCCATATGAATGTTATTAGAAGAACGAATTTCAACAGGAATGGTATATTCTGAAGCAGAACGACGTTGATAAATCTCTCCAGAAATAATACCCCGTCCTCGAATGGTGACATTTTCTAAACCTTCCATACGGATTTGTCCATAGACATAAGCGCCACCCGCTAGATAAATTGTTGAATTACTCTTGGTAGGAATGGCGTCCGCTTTATAAACACCGGGACCAATATACGTAATGGAATCATCTTTATCCGCATCTTCTTTAGAAATGGGATTTTCTTCTAAAGGATTTGCAAAAATATGAATCACTTGGGTAGAATCATTATTTAATGTTAAAACATAATTACCCGAATAATTTAAATCAAAAGTCACGGTATTGTCTTTAACTTCTGTAGCTACTCCATACACTTTTGGTGATAATGAGGCACTTTGAATTTCTAGATTATCAATCGCAACAGACATGTGCACTTGACCTTCAAAATCAAACATCACAACAGGTGCATAGGTTGAAGGAACGTTCCAAGAGAAAATTCTTTCATGATTTACCCGTGTTTGATATACAAATAAAGGATTATCATTCACTGAAATATGATAACCTTCCATAGAAGTTAAATACTTAGGACCTTCATAAATCTCTAATTGAGTGGCATCCACCACTTTAGAAGACTGAATGAAGTTCTCTTCTCTATAATAATTATCATCACTACCTGGTTGAGTTGTAGTAGGTTCATGACTTGTTCCACATGATCCGATTAACATTGAAAAGAGAACAAAAAATATAGAAGAAAATTGGCGTTGTTTTCCCATAGCAAATCCCCGCTTTCCACTCTTTCATACCTTAATTATAGGTGCCAATTTTAAAAAAAGAAAGCGTTTTCATTAATTTTGTTAATCGGTTAACTAATATAGTATTATACTCTGTATAATACTATCGGTTCAAAAATATTTTTAGTTAACCTTTTTTACTGATTCACGAATGACTAATGAAGGTTCTAACGTGATGGTCGTGTTCATAGATTTTTTCTTCTTTAAATCTTCAATAATTGCTTTAGCGGCCAGTTCACCTTTTAAACGAATATCCTGACGTACCGTGGTAATCCCTGGATATACGTATTGGGCGACTTGAATATCATCAAAACCAACGATAGATAAGTCTTCCGGTACGTTTTTTTTCTCTTCTCCATATTTACGCATAATGCCAATAGCGGTAATATCACCCGTACATACAACCGCAGTAACATTATTTCTTTTCATAATTTCATCCGCTATGCGTACCCCTTCATCAAAAGTAGCAAAAGATTCAAAATACATATTTTCATCTACTAAGAGATGATGTTCTTTCATCGCTCTTTCATAGCCTTTATAGCGCATTAAATCAATTAAAGATTTTTCTTTTGATCCAACAAAGCCAATGGCAGTATGTCCATTTTCAATTAAATACTGCGTTGCTTTATACATTCCTAATTCATCATGAATGCGAATATTATAAAATTCTTTTCCGTATTCTTCATATACGTCAATTAAAACAGCCGTAATATGTAATTTTTTAATATCTTCATAGACCGACTTGGGGTATTTTCCTAGCATGACAATCGCATCGATTCCTCGACTTTGTACCCAGTCTTTAAAGTTATTCTGATTCTTTTGATAGCCAATAACGATATCGTAATCATAATCAGCAATACCCGTTTCTAATCCGCCTAAAAGTTCAGCGTAAAATGGGTTTTGCATAAAGGCGACAGAAGCATCATCTAAAGGTAAGAATAAACCGATCAAGTGAGAACGACCCGTCGATAAAGCACGAGCGGAACTATCCATAACAAAACCTAGTTCATCAATAGCGCGTAATATTTTTCTTTTTGTTTCTAACGATACTTTTTTCTTTCCGTTTAATACGTAAGAAACAGACGCTGCTGAAACATGGCAGTATTTCGCCACATCATAAATACTTACTTTTTTTGTCATACTTCTACACCTCTTATTTCACGATAACATATTTGGGTTAACTTGTTAACTAAAAAAATGGTGTAAACACGAGGCTCACACCATTTTATATTTTTTCTTTTCTTACAAACTAAGCTTCTTTATAACGAGCAATATTGAGGTTGGTACCATTATAGTCCTTGACGTAATTAGCAGAATAATTATCATCTGTTAAAGTGGTCGAATCTAAGACCTTCGTAACGGTGTCACCATTTTTTACTTCAATAGAACCAACAACATAGTTTTGATAATTATCATAATAAGTATTGGTTTCTAAATAAATTCCCCAAACCGAGGCAAAAGTAAGTTTTCCATCTCCACCTTTAGTTCCTAATTCAAAACTTGAATATGGGAAATAAACATAACCATCAAAGTTTTCAGGAAGAATAATATAACTACCCCAGCCACGGTTATTGGAGGCTGCAATTTCATTACCTTCTAAGTCAATGAATGTATAAGGTGCATCCTTTGCTAATTGTGCACGATCTGCATCCGTCTCATTAACATAAATTGTAATATAAGATAAAGCGGCATTATTCTTAATACGTAATGCAAATCCCTCTCCACCCCAGGTATTAGTTTGTCCTTTAATTAATAAATCACAGACATCTGTGGTGTTTTCTGTATGATTAAATGTTATAGTCGCGCCTCCATTTAACGAACCACTATAAATTAATTTACTTGGGTCGACAACAGGATCCGTTCCATTAAATTCTAAATTAATATATTGACCGCACCAATCTTTGATAAATTTAGTGGTGTAAGTTTTAGATGTTAGACCATCAGTTGATAAAACTGTAGTGACCGTATTACCATTCAATAATTGAATTTCTCCCACTTGGTATTTTTGATAATGATCATAGTTTTTGTAGACAGCTGTCTCTAAATATAAACCATATACTTTATTGTAGTCGAAATTTTTATCTCCGGTGCCATAGCTTTCAAAACCTTTGCTTGACATACTAGTAAATGGAATATAAACATAGCCATCAAAATCATATGGAATAAGGACATAATATCCCCAACCACGTCCACTATTGGTCATTTCTTTTCTTCCATCAGCATGATATAAATAGTAGGTGGCACCTGTTGCTAAACCAACGCGATCAGAATCTGTTTCATTCAAATAGACATTAATATACATATTACTTCCACATGTATTCTTCATTCTGAAAGCAAAGCCATCACCTGTCCAATTATGAACTTCAGGCAATAAAAGTAAGTTTGCGCCATCTAGTTCTCCTTCTGAAGGAGTAAAGGATACAGAGGCACCTTTATCTAAATTTCCTGTAAATCCTGGGTCAGTCGGTAGTGCATCAACTAATCCTTTGAATTCTTTCACAAGAGTATCAATAGCCGCTATGGTCGTAGCTTGATTCACTTTTTCTTGATATTTTTCAATATAATCATAGATTTGATTTTCCTCAGCAATACGATAATTGATGGGATCTACATAGTCTTCAATCTCAATTAAAGCATCTTCTTTACGTGCTTTTAAAGCGGCAGCTTCTTCGGCTTCATAGGTTGCTTTTGTTTTAAGAGCGTCAGCAATGCTTTTAAAATTAGAAACAATATCATCAACATTACTAATGGAAGTAGCACCTTCTAATGCCGTTAAGGCATTTTGAATGGCGGTAGCTAATTCAGTTTGTTCTTTTTCACGATAGTCATTGGCTGATTTATAATTTTGAATTTCAGCTTTCTTTGTTTCTTTGTACGCTAATAATTCTTCTTGTTCATAAGTAGATTTTAATTTTAATGCGTCGACTTTTTGTTTAAAATCTTCGACAGCTTTATCTACTTGTGCTTGTGTAGTACTCTTAGAAATTTCATCTTTTGCACTCGCTACATATCCTTGTAATAAGGTTTGTTCTGCTTCACGATATAAATCAAGAGACTTATATCCTTCTACTTCTAAAGTTGCATTCGCTTTATAAGCATCTAATTCTTCTTTTTCATAATCTGCTTTGGTTTTTAAAGCATCAACAGCGGCTTTAAATTTAGTAACTGCTTGATTCACTTCTTCTAAGGAAGTTGCACTTTCAATTTCACTTTTTGCCGTTTCTTTTAAAGTTGAAAGTTGTGTCTTTTCTGCGTCACGATAATCAGCATCATTTTTGTAATTGTTAACTTCTTCTAAAGCGGCAGTTTTTGCCAAATCTAAAGAATTATCAGAGGTAGTTGGTGTAACCGATGTAGTAGGAGTCGTAATTGAAGTCGTTGGCGTATCTGTTGTTGGATTCGCTGTTGTAGATGGTTGCGTTTTATTACAACCGGTCAAACATAACATACCTAACAGAAGCCCCGTAAGCCAAGTCTTTTTTGTTTTCATTTTTTTGTTCCTTTCCTTTTTATTAATTGAAAACTTCACTTTTTGTGGGCAAAGAAGGTATTGCGCCTTTTCTTTGCACAGCAATAGAAGATGCCTTTTCTGCTAAAGAAATTGCTTCTTCCTCGGAATACCCTTCTTCTAAGAAGGTGGCAAATGCTCCATTAAAGCAATCGCCCGCTGCGGTAGTGTCAACCGCTTGAACTTTAAATGCAGGAATGAGTTTTGCATGATTTCCATTGGACCAATAAACACCCTTGCTTCCTAGAGTCACTAACAAGTTTTTTACGCCTTTTTTATGCAATATTTTGGTTGCTTTTTCTAATGAAATTTCATCATGAATTTCCATGTTTGCGTAAAATCCTAATTCCGTTTCATTCGGTGTAAAATAAGTTACACTTTTGAATACTTCTGGACTTAATGAATAAGCTGGTGCTGGATTTAAGATCAAAACTTTATGAAATTCTTCCGCCTTTTTTGCGATATATTCCACCGTTGAAATAGGAATTTCTAACTGAGTAACAATAATATCGCAAGATTTTAGAAGTTGAATATTTTGATCAATATCTTCCTTTAATAACTGGTGATTTGCACCAGGAACGACAATAATACGGTTATCATGATTTTCTTCTTCTATTAAAATACTAGCAATTCCTGTTCGCACATAATTCACGACTTTTAAAACAGGTTTTACTTTACAATCTAGAAGAATCTTTCGTAAACTATCCGCATGTTCATCTTGTCCTACTGCACCTAAAAAGGTGACATCCGCCCCTAACAAACCCGCTGCACAAGCTTGATTTGCACCCTTTCCACCGGGATTCTGCATAAATGATGTTCCTAGTAAGGTTTCTCCTTCTTTTGGAAGATGTGGCATATAAGTCACTAAATCCATATTGATGCTTCCAATCACGAGTATCTTCATTTTTTTACCTCCTTCCCTTGTATTTTTTATATGTAAATTACGATTCGTAATTTGACATCTCTTCTTGTTCCTCTTTTTTTCTTTTTTCTTCTTCAATCACTAATCGTTCATAGACTGAGCGACTTAGGCTCACGAGTATATAGCAACATAGTGCGATTCCAAAAAAGAAAACTAAGGGATAAAACATATAGAATATAAATAAAAACGTAAGTACAATCATCCAACTTGTTATGACAAGAAGTACTTTTTTTCTAGTAATTAACGCTGCTTTTTGATAACCTAGCCAAGCTTTTTCTTCGTCAAAATAAGCATAGAAGATAGGGAGTTCAATAAGGCTAGAAGTAATAGCGATAAGAATGCCAATTAGAATCACTAAACCTAACCATGCTAGAAAAGCTGTTTCTCCTTGTTGAATGAGTTGATAATCTAAATAAAGTAAATATGCGAATAAAGCATATATCGGTAAAAAGATAGCTTCATATATCAACCCTCTTTTCATAAACTTCTTCATCTCTATAAAGAAATCTTTAAATGGATTGACATAACTTTCTTTTTCTTTTTTACATAAAGAAACTAAAGCAAATAAAGAAGGAAAAAAGAGAATAGTTAAACTTAGAGCCGTGCATAAAATGAACTCTAAATTGAGCACTAATAAATCGCCTGCGACTTTTAAAAAGCGATATCCCTTTCCATTCATTTTTCCTTCATAATCTTGCATTATTTTCACTCCGGTTTCTTGATTGTTGTTTGATAAATTCGATAAGTCTTTAAAGTATTCCAAATCGTGTCATTTTGCATAGCGCCCGTAAATAACACATCCATTTCATTACCCGTTAATAACCAACCATAAGGATTAGTTACTAAAGCACTATTGTGATTTAAGGTTTGTTGCGCATAAGTTTCATCGATTCGTTGAACGTTGGTCCATTGGTCTTGTGATTTAATATGCGTGAGGATATAACCTGGGGTATGTAACGAATAATTTTTATAACGATCTTCTAAGTAGCTTAAGGAAACACTGACACTAACGTTTGCGTTTTCTAAGGTAGGATGATCATCTCGTATCATATAGATACGTTTCGTTATTGGATCATAGGCAAAATCGGCATTGGAAATAAAGTCTTGGGTATTATTTCGGTTTACTAAACCTTTTGTTAATACGGTTATTGCTCTTTCATCTAAAGGTTGAATATCATTCAAATTCGATAAGTCATAGCGTTCCAATCTTTGATAGGTTTGCGTTCCATCACCAACAGTATAAAAAAGCATCACTTTTCCTTTTTGATCAATAGAAACTAAACTCGGCTGTCCATATCCCCATTGGAATCCCGATGAACCATTAAGTTCATAATCACAAATTGGATTACTATCTATTTTCATAAATGGTCCTTCGGGTTTTTTACTTACCGCTAATCCAATTTCATTTTGGGTACTATCACTCGTTAAACAACCTAAGTAGGCCATTAAATACGAATAATTTTCGTTTTGATACGTAAACTCACCTTTTATAACGCTAGGGTCACATACATGTCGAGAATCCCAACCACTTGATGAAGGCGATAGTACATAAGAAATTGAAGAATATTCCCATATACCTAATTCGTTTTTTTCACCATGACGATAAGCAACATAATCAGTAACATTTCCATTTTTTTGATTCGCACAATAATAGATATGACGAACTCCATCTTCTTCAAAAATACTCGGGCAATAGTTGTAGTATTTTTCACTACCCGTTTCATTTTCTAAATGGGAAAATAGTTTAGATGTTCTTTTATTTTCATAAAAACTTTCATGAATTCGTTCGAAGTTATAATCTTTTTTATAGTAGTTTTCATAGTTAGTTATGGTAATTTCATCGGTATCAACAATCGCTTTTAAAGCGTTATCTTGAAGAACATAGATATCACCTAGAAGAAATTGACTTTGATAATCACTACTATGATTGGATGTTGCTATATCTAAATAAAAAGCAAATATATTTGAAAAATCAAATTGGCGATTGCCACTTCCATAATCCTCTAAAAGACTAAATTCACTATAAGGAATATAAATCCAACCATTAAAATGAAGAGGAATATATAAATAATGTCCGTAACCTTTTAAACTTTGTTTTACTCCTTTTTTACCATTTTCTTGATATAAAACGTATTGAGCATCTGTATTTAACGCCATGCGATCAGAATCGACTTCATTGATATAACAACCTGTATAAAAGCCTACAGAACCGATATTTTTTAAGCGAATATAAATACCTTCTCCTGACCAATCATGCGTTTTTCCTTCCACTCGAATGGCTGAAACTGTTTCTTCACTTGAAGAAGAAAAAGAAAATTGAGCACCTTTTAACAAAGAATCAACATAGCGCACATCTTTTCCAACATGATTTAATTCGTTTTTAGCTTCATCATAAGAATTATTCGTTTCCTCTATTGATTTCGTTTGTAAAATTTTTGTTTCCCAATTAGATAACAAGTTCTTTACCGTTTCTCGCTCTTCTTTTTTATAAAAGATCAATTCAAATTCATTTTTTAAATCTTTTACACATTGATCTTGATAGATTTTAAGCTTTCTTTCCTGCTCTTTTTCTAACTTAGTTGGATAGTTAGAAAGATCTTTTTTATATTGATAGAAGATTTGTTCTACTTCTTCTTTTGTTTTAGATAAGCGGATATCTGCTATGACTTGCTCTTGCAGTTTTTGAATGAATTCTTGCTCTTCTTTTTCATAATCATCCAAGTTTACTGCACTTTTAACTGCTTGAATTTTTTCATCAATATAATTTTCTAATTCTTCCTTTTCATATTGTCTTTTTGTCTTTAAGGCATCAGAAGCCTGATAAAATTCATTAAGAATTTGCTGAATTTCACTTACTGAAGTAGCGTGTTCAATTTTTGCTTTTGCTTTTGTTATTTCTTCTAAAAGAAGATTTTGCTCTGAAGATAAATAATCATCTAAATTTTTATACGTTTCAATTTTTTGTTTTGCTTTTTCTTTTTCTTGATATAAAGCATCAATTGAAGAAGTGGAAAGTGCACTAGTAGAAGAGGGTGATGAAGAAATAGAAGTGGAAGAAAAACTACTCGATAAACTCGAGGAGACTAAAGGCTCTTTAACGCAGCTTCCACTCATCAAAGAAATAAGAAGCCATATCCAATATTTTTTCTTCTTTCTACTCTCCATCTTTTTTTCCTTCCTACTCGGTAATTTCCATCGTATATTGATAAATTCGATATGAACCTAAAGTTCCCCAGAAAGAAGAACTATAGTTATGACTTGCGGTAAATAAGCAATCGATTGATTTATTCGATAAAGTCCAACCATAAGGGTCAGTGACAAATCCTGTATTATGATTGAGATCAAATCCTGAAACGGATATATCGATATGATCCATTTCATTCCAAGCATCTCCCACTACATTGAATAAGGTATAACCTGGATAGAAATCTGGATTGGTAAAGTCTTCTTCTAAGTAGTAAATTGTAGAACTTGAACTTACGCTTGCGCCTTCTGGCATAGGATGATCATCTTTAATCATGTAGATACGGCCACTGGTTGCGTCATAAGCAAAGTCTGCGTTAGAAATATAATCTTGATTTCCATTTAAATTCTTTAATCCACGGGTAATCACACGTTTATAAGAATCGGAAATCATCGTCGGTTGGTCTAAGGAAGAAAAATCCCATTTTTCTACTCTAGTATAAGTAGAAGAACCATCGCCAACCGTATAGAACAATAAAACCTTTCCTTTTTTATCCATAGAAACCATACTCGGTTGTCCATATCCCCATTGAAAGCCTTTATTATCATTTAATTCATAATGACAAATCGGATTACTATCAATTTTAATAAAAGGTCCTTCCGGTGCTTTTGCGACCGCTAAACCGACTTCATTTTTGGTATTATCGCTGGTAACGCAACCTAAATACGCCATCAAATAGGAATATTTTTCTTCTTGATAAGTAAATTCACCTTTAATCACACTGGGATCGCAAACGTGTCGTGAATCCCAAGTATTTTCGGTCGGTTCTAGAACATATTGTAGTTCTCCATAAACCCAACGGCCTTCTTCATTTTTTTCACCGCGTCGATAAGCTACATAGTCAGTTACATTACCATGAATTTTATTCGCACAATAATAAATATGACGAACGCCATTTTCTTCAAAAGAGGTGGGACAATAATTATAAAAATTATCAAGTTCCGTTTCTCCTTCTTTATGTTCAAAAAGCTGATACGTTTTAGGTTGTTCCGTCACTGAACTTGAGATATCTCCATGCATGGTACATCCTCCTAATAATGCGACAGAAATAAGAAAAACACTGAATTTCTTTTTCATCGTTCCTTTCCTCCTAAATCAATACTTCATATTGCGTAATAGCGCCTGAATAAAGATAATTGTCGTTATCGCTTCCGACACCAGTCGCCGAAACCGTAAAACATATATCTAACGTTTCATTTACTTGCACTAAACTATAAGCATCGCGAACAAAGCAAGGAGAATAAATGCGTTCCCAACCAAAACTTTGGTCTTCATCTCCGTCCATTACAGCGGTATCTAAATCAGATATACCTCTTGCGATTAATGTCCAACGATAGTCATTTGGATTTGTTAAAATCTTTAAATCAGCTTTTGCTACTTGTACCGAATCACTCGTTGCCGGTAAAGTCATCACTGGATTACGATCCCTTACGCAATATAGCGTATTAGTTTCTTGATCAATCGTAAAATCTGCATTATTGAATACGACTGAACCAGATTTATCTTCTAAACCAATCGTAGAAACCGTTGATGGTTCACCCATTAAGATTTGATCTAAGTCGGTCGCATCAAAGTAATTCACTCTCGTCGTCGTTACTAAAGCATCGGCATATGTGTAGAAACAATAAAATTTTCCTTTTTTATCGTAACTCACTAACGAAGGAGCTCCTACGCCATAAGCTGAGCCTAAAGCGTAAGAAGAATAAGTAATGATGGGATCTTTTCCAACTTTTACCCAATTTTCTAAATCATTACTCACCGCAAAGCCAATTTGATATAACTTATCTTTAACTTTAGAGGTTCCTTGAAAAGCCATCAAATATAGATATTCCGTTTCTTGATAGGTAAAGGTACCACGAATCACATCGGGGTTAGAGACTCTCATAGAGTCCCAATCGTTTTCACTCGGACGAAGCACAATTTTACGTTCGGAGAAAATCCATTCACCTTTATCGTTTTTTGTACCTTTCCGCATAGCAATTACGTCACCAGAAACAAAATATTCTTCATTCGTCGTATAGAAGATATACTTCGTATTGTCTTCTAAAAAAACCGAAGGATCTTTATCGTAAATGCCTAAATCATCATCAAAGATAGGGGCAATTCCATAATTGGTTTTTGCTTCATGCGGAGTCGACGTTTTTCCGCAACTACCTAAAAGTAATAACGGAAGAAAAAGGGCTAAAAATCTTTTTTTCATAACGTTTCTCCTTTCATGTTTTCTTGAATAGAATTAGGACTTTTTTCAAAAAGTGTTGAAATCTCTGTATGGTTAAAATAAATACCGAAATCAGAAATAACAAAGGAAAGACCCTCATTATTTGAACAATCAGCGGTGATATACATTCCCGCCATATTTGCGGTCACATCTAAGGATAAATCGCCATCTACACACCAAGCTGGAACTTGATATTGATTAAAGGCGATACGTACATATCCTTCAAAACCAATAGGGATGACCATAGCGGGTTTGGCCATACGAATGAATTCATTTCCCGTATTGATATCGTAATAAAGAATCATCGCGCCTAATTGGACATTCCATCGTTCTGTAACATTTTGATTATTCTTCTTCGTAATTTCATCGAATTCAAGATTCATAATGATTTCTTTACGTGATAAATTCTTTAAATAACAAGTTACGCCTTTAGCGGCTTGATCGTGGTTTTCTCCACCATCCGCCCAATTATTCCAATCAGAAGTGTAATATTTTGGGTAAACATTGATGGAACCATAGATATTTTTATTAGGAATTACTTCTCCAATATCAACTTGCATACCATGATGTCCATCATACGTTTCAACATAATGTGTCGTTAACTTAGATCCACCTGACCAAACAGGAAATTCAGCGTTTAATTCTTGGTCATTCGTTACATGGTCAAGACGTTCTAAGAATTTCACATCGCCTTTTCTTTCCGCTACGGCTTTGGCTTCTTCGTAGCGGGTAAAACGAATATATTCTTCATTTTGAATCTTACTAAATGTACTCTCAAATTTCGTATCATCCATATCTTTAAAGCTAATTAACGAAGTTAAAGATTGGTCATTTTTAATGATAGAAACATCGCCAAAAGTCAAGATTGTAAACGCATCATAATATTTATAAACCGATGTCGCAAATAAAATGGAACGAATATCGGTAGGATCCGCAGCGTTTACGGTATTAAAAATAGCAAGAGGTAAAATCATCCAGCCATCGAAGTTGCTAGGAATAACTACAGCAGAATCCCAATCTCTCCAACCATTGATTGCTAAAGTACCATTCTTTTCTTTAAAGAATATATATTTCCCCGTAGACTTATTTACGTAGAAGACATTTCCTCTACGATTTTTTACCCCCATTGTAATTGGGGTTGAAATAGAAGTTTGGTTTTTAATTCTAAAAGCTAAGGCATGGGCATCTTCTCCATAATTTCTTAAAGTAGGCGCCATAATAAACTGCGAAATCACATCAGTTTCACTTCCAATATAAGAAACTTGTAATCCACCTTGTAAATTGGTTGGTAAATCAATATTTTGATAATTCATATCCGCACCGATTTCGCCTGAACCTACACTTTCATGTTCTAAATTAATATAGCTTCCGTTATAATCTTTCACATAATAATTTGCATAAGTTAAATCGTTTAAAGTCGTTGGATCTAATAAAGTTCTAGCTTCTTGTTCCTTTAAAACTTCCACGCCACCTAGCGAAAAATTTGAAAAGGAATCATAGTAAGTATTCAATTCGATATAGACGCCATAGACACTTCCATAATTCATCGTACCATTTCCGCTTCCATAGCCAGAAACATAAGCGAAACTTTCATAAGGTAAGTACAAGTAGCCATCAAAACTTGCAGGTAATACAATCGCATGGTCGCCACTTCGATACGTTTTATCCTCTTTTCCACCATTCAAATCATATAATGCATAAGTTTTATCACTCGCTAACCCTGCTTGTACACGATCAGAATCCGTTTCATTCATGAAAATAAATAAAGGAGAACCATCGCCTGAAGTGATATGATTTTTAATACGAATACTTACGCCATCGCCTGAAAAATCGGCACCATTATTTGGTTTGAGTAAAAGCGTAGAACGTAAATCAGATGACGCTTGTTGATAAAAAACTTTAACGCCTCCTTCTAACGTTGTGTGAAAGGGAACGTTATCGGCTTTAGCTCTACTTGCCATGGGTACGAGTAAAAGCATACAAATCGAAGTCATCCATAAAGCTTTTCTTTTCATTGTTTTCGCCCTCCTTATCGATTAAAAATTGTTTGAATAAAATAGGTAAAGAATTTTTCTACATCTACTGTATCTGCATAATATACTTCTCTAGCCAGTGAATCTTTAACGATTCCTGCTCTTTTATCCTTTAAATCAACGCTAAAACGTTCTTTTTTAAATGTACAGAAATTGCCTAAAAGCGTTGCGACAGCTAAGGGATCATGCATGACTGGCATGGTAAACTCATAATACTGAAACCATTTTTGCATCATGGTAACTAAAAGTTCATATTGCTTTTCGTGAATGCTCTCTAGGATATCACGATACTTCTTTACAAGTTGGCATTTCATGGTTACATTTAGGCCTATCATGTAAAGAGGAACATTCGAAGCAAAGACAATGTGTGCGGCTTCGGGGTCACAGAAGATATTCCATTCCTTCACTTCATCATTTGTGGGTTCGCCACCCATAATCCGAATTTCCTTTAATAATGGAATAATGGAGGGGTCTTTTCTTAAAGCCATAGCGATATTGGTTAAAGGTCCAATGCCCACTAAAATAATTTCATAAGGATAAAGATGAACCATGCGAATGATGAAATCTACTGCATGTTCTTTTTCGATAGGACTTTTTTTCATTTCCTCCATAAATTGAGGAATATAGTATTTTCCTTCTTCATCCTTTTTTTCTTTTTTTCGAATATCTTCAGGAATTAAATCCTTTTCCGTTTGGATAAAAGGATCATCAACTCCTTTATATACGGGAACTGGATGATGAAAGGCTAGCGCTAAAGAACTCGCCATTTGCGCCCGCATTTTGCTATTTCTAAATACCGTCGTTACGCCTAATAAATCTACTCTTTTATCTTGTAATAATATGGATAACGCAAAAGCGTCATCAATATCATCACCAATATCGGTATCTAAAATGATTTTCATTTTCTCACTCATGAACAGCACCTCTCCAATAGCTGAAGTCACCATTTGGGCCTGTTACTGGTGCAGTATAGCCTTCTATATTTTTAGGCCAGGCAAACTGAATACCTAATGCTTCTTTCGCACGGATATAGCTTTGCGTATTAAAGGCAATGACTTCATCTAACATACAATTCTTTTTCATATAGGCTATGCCTTGATTATAGTAATTCGTCGCTTGATCTTTATTTGCTGCCCGAATCACTTTAGTTAAATAGGAATTCGACCATCTTTGAATACCTTTTGCTTCATTCACTTGAATTTGGTTATAGTTAGTAGCACTGGTATCATCTTTTAAGAAAGAAGCCGTATAGTCATAAGCATAAGGAGAAATTGGACGTTTTAAATTATCAATATAAATATCGACGTCTTTTCTACCATTTAATGGCTTAATTTTATTAATATAAGCTAAGTTCATCATTAGCGTCATTTGATATAAACCATATTTAGATGTATCATCGTTTTTCACTGCATCTAAATAAGTATCAGTCCATTCAATTTCTGTTTTCGTATCGTCTTTATATTTCCAAGTTTCATTTTCTAAACCGAACGCTACTAAGCGTTGACCTTCTTCGGAATATAAATAATCTAAAACCTTAATAATTTTATCAGGTCTTTTAGCTTTGGTTGTGACCATGGTGTAAAGATAACCCATACCACGAATATCTTGAAGAATTGGATCTTCATTTTCATAATTTCTTAAAATCAAAGGAACGTAACGAACATTGGAGTTATAAGCGGCAATAAAACCTTGTTGATAATCTTGTGGGGTTACCATCGAGACAAAGACATTCCCCGAAGCGATTTTGGTTCTTACTTGTGCTGTATTTAAAGAGAATCCTTCATCGGCAATTAAACCTTTGTTATAGCACTCATTCACGAAAGTTAAAGTTTCTAAATACTTTTCATGCGTTAAATTATAAACATAATTTCCGTTTTCATCTTCAAAAGGTGTATTGAAATATTGCGATAACCATTTAATGGAATCATTTCCTTCCGCATCAAATACGTCTAATTGAATTGGAATGGATTTATTATATTTCTTTTGAATATATTGGCATCCTTCAATAAAGGAAGCTGGTGTTGTCATATCACTACCGATTGCTTTCACGGCTTCTTTATACCAGTCTTCTCGGACTAAAATGCCACCATTCGGTTCCATTTTGTCACCTGATTTTACATATTGATTCGAATAAGCAAAGTTAGGGAAACCATATGTTTTATCATTTCCTAAAGAAAACCAAGAAAATACGTCTTCCTGTAAACGATTTTTTAAAGAAGGCGCCCATTTATCCATTAAATCATTTAAAGGATATAAGTAACCCTGCATAGCAAGTTGTGAACATTGTTGATACCAGCATTGTACCGAAATAACGTCGGGTAAACGATTACCTGAAATCATATTTGATAATTGGGCATTATCATCTAAAACCGGTGATACAAAATGAATCGTTGCCCCCGTTTTTTCTTTAATCACACGGGAAACAACATCGCTTCCATATGTAGACCATGTAAACGTTGAGTCATTGACAAACCACGTAAATTCAAATTCTTCATTATCTTGGGTCCAAGAATCTTGTCCGTTATCTTCCGTTATAGGAAAATCCGGTAAAGTGACTTCTACGAATTCACCTGGCTTATAAGGCGCTGGTCCACAAGATAAAAGTAAGAAAGATAAAAGTCCTGTTAACGTTACTTTTTTTATTGATTGTTTCATTATCCATTTCCTCCTACCCTTTTAAGGAGCCCACAACGACACCTTTTGTTAACATCTTGAAAATCAAAGGGTAAACAATCAAGATGGGAATCACTGAAATAATAATGGCGGCAAACGAGACGGTTTCTGGAGAAACATTATTTAAGATGTCACTTGGTAAACCACCTACATTCGTCGGTAAGGATGATTCTTTAATTACTTTCATTAAGTAGTACTGTAAAGTCCATAATCGATCACTAGAGGTATATAGCATTGTGTCATAGAATGAATTCCAATGGCCTACTGCAATCCATAAGGCAACGGTGGAAACTACAGGCATCGATAACGGAAGAATAATTGAGAAGAATATCCTAGTTTCACTTGCTCCATCCATTACTGCCGATTCTCGAATTTCTTCAGGAATGCCACGGAAGAAATTAGAAAACACTAACATGTTATAAACGGAAAATAAGCAAGGAATAATATAGACTAAGAAATTATCGAATAAACCTAAAGCAATAATAATGAGATAATAAGGAACCGTACCACCAGAGAAGAACATGGTGAAGATAAAGATTTTATAAAAAATACTTCTTCCTCTTAAGTTCTTTCTCGACATTGCATAACCAACGATGGAGGTATATAAAAGCGCTAATACGGTACCAAATACAGTTCTTAAAATCGTAATGCCATAACTTCTCCATAATCGAGGATCATTGAATACCAATAAGAAGTTTTCAAAGGTTACATCACGTGGCCATAAATAAATGCCACCTTTTACATAATCCGTACCTGAATTAAAAGAACAAGCTAAGACATAAATCATTGGGTATAAGCAAATTAAGGCAAAAAGCGCTAATAAGATATAGTTAAGATAATCAAACCAGGTCTTTTTAATCTTTTTTCCATTGCTACCCTTCATTTTCATTTTTTGAATTGAGCGTGCCATTATATCACCCCATTTCCGGTCAACTTTTTGCAAATTTTATTTCCCGCAACAAGTAGAATAATCGCAACAACGGATTTAAATAATCCGACTGCAGTTGTATAAGTATATTGTTGTAAAACAATACCATTTTTATAGATAAAGGTATCTAATACTTCTGATTTATCTAAGTTAATCGCATTCTGGAAAGTATAAATATGATCAAAACCATTATTCAAAATTCCTGATAACGATAAAATAAAGAATAAGACAATCGTAGGGGCAATACTTGGAATTGTAATGTGCCAAATTCGATGCCAACGATTCGCGCCATCCATCCGCGCTGCTTCATAAAGCTGTGGGTCAATTCCAGCAATAGCAGCAATATAAATAATCGCGCCCCAGCCTAAACCTTTAATTAAGGAAGTAATAATAATCGTGCCCCAGAAATGTTTAGCTTCCCCAAAATTGATAGGATCTTTAATAAAATGCAATGCTTTTAATACGTTATTAATCACACCATTATTCTCTAATAGAATTAAGATAATGCCACCAAATACGACCCATGATAAGAAATAAGGGAAATAGGTGATGGTTTGAATGACTTTTCGAAATTTTTTCGATTGTATTTCACTTAATAAAACCGCAAATATAATCGGTGCCGGAAAGTTAATCAATAATTGTAAAATATTTAAACCTAACGTATTCCACATGACTTTAGAAAATTCAGGATCAGTAAAGAAATTCGTAAAGTTTTGAAAGCCAACAAAAGGAGCATTTAAAAGCGTTTGAACAATGCTAACTGAAGGATAATTTGGATCTTTAAAGGCTAAAACGATACCAAACATAGGTGCATAGGCAAAAACAAGTACGAATATAATGCCGAGCATCGCCATAAAGAATAATTCAATTTCTGAAGATTTCCATTTTTTAGATTTTCGGGTAGGAAATTTCATAGTTTCTTTCTTTTCCATTATGCTTCCTCCTTTTTGATTACGCTAGCGCGTTCTATCAAATAAGAAGGTATGACCTGCGTCGTAACTTCATATTCATCTTCTTCTAATGCCTTCATAATATATTTACCAATCGCATCTGCAATGGCGTCCATATCCTGATGAATGGTCGTTAAAGGAACATCTAAAATTTCTGAATAAATTAAATCATCGAAACCAACAATAGAAATATCTTGTGGCACCTTTTTACCTGCTTCTCGAATGGCCTTAATCGCGCCATACGCCATCATGTCATTATTCGCAAAAATTGCGGTAATATCCGATTGAACGATTTCTTTTCCTAAACGATATCCCGATGCAAAATCAAAATTTCCATGAAATACATATTGAGAAGAATAAGGAATGTCATGTTCTTTTAAAGCATCCATATAACCTAAATATCGGTTATAGGCACTGGACATCTCTAAAGGACCCGTAATACACGCAATTTTTTTATGCCCATTTTGAATTAAATATTCCGTAGCCATTTTTCCACCTTGATGGTCATCACAAACTACTTTGGATTGAATATCCCCTTCAATTTGTCTATCAATCACAATATAAGGAATATTAATCGAGCGTAATAATTCATGGATGGTTGTTAAATTATTGTCTTTAAACGTTTCAGAAGAAGGACAATAAAGCAAGAAATCAATCATCCGAGATGAAAGATTTTGAATAGAGTTACAGTCCTTTTCAAACTGATCATCTGAATTGCAAATAATAATACTATATCCACGTGTTTCTACGATTTTTTCTACTTTTTTAGCAATTTCAGCGAAGAAAATATTTTCAATACTTGGAATAATATAGCCAATCATTTTCGTCTTTTTCGTTTTTAAAGAAGAAGCAATTGCATTGGGACGATAGCCTAATCTTTTTGCTGTCTCTTTCACTCTTTCACAAGTTTCTAGAGGAATCGAATTCGCTTTATTATTTAAAATCAAAGATACCGCGGTAATGGAAACGCCCGATTCACGAGCGATATCTTTTATACATATCGTTTTCATAGCGGTTCCCTCTTATTTTAAGTTGATATCAAAATGCGTATCGCGCGCTTTAACATCATTGTAAGTTAATATTAAATAATAGGTTTTATCTTCTTCAAAGTCTTGAGGTAAATGTAAAACAATTTCTTTTTCTCCCTCTTCATCTTGAATATGGAATACACCATATTGTTGCTCTTTTCCATAATCCAAGCGACGAATAAACTTTAAAGATATTCCATTTTTAGCTGGTTCTAATGAAAATTTTCCAGCTTCGGAAGTAAAACTATAATCGATTACATGTAGTTCAAATTTTTTCACAAGGACCGCTAAAATGCGATCATACATTTCAACAGGTACATCAATTAAAGCATGGGCAATATCAAAATCAAAGCCCGTTTTCTTCTTCATTTTTTCTTTACCATGACGAAGAACTTTTACTTCTTTTTTGATACGATGCAAACGCCCCATAATATGATTATCTTCTTGAATTGAACCAATCACTTCTTGATGATTTTCTTCCACACTCACATAGCGATAATCAATAGCGAAGCCATAGTCTTCACCAACTTTGTAATTTTTTTCAGTTACCGCAAAAATAACATTTTTATCTACCGAAATGTGTAATAAAAATTGCTTACCTACCTTTTCTACTTGTTCAATATGACCCATAAAGTCATTTCCTTCTTTTATAGCGGCAGTAGGGATGACTAAAGTATAAGTACGATCTTCTTTTAATACCTCTTTAAATAAAGGAGGAAGCTGAATCGTTTGATTCCATAATTTACATCCATTTTCATGATAGACCAATTCAAAATGGCGTTTTAAAGGAATACGTGGTAATAATGTTTTTTCTGTTTCCATATCAAAGAAATGAAGTTTGGTTGGGTCTAACATCACAAGCATTTCTTGGTTAGGCTCTACTTCCACTGTATTTCTCACTTTAAACACAATCGAATCTTCACTTCCATCTATCGTTGCGTTAACTAAAGTTTCCGCTCCTAGTTCTTCTACGACTTGCGTATGAACTTTAATCGCTAATTTCTTTTGATCTTTGGTCATTTTTTCTAAATAATGAATATCTTCTGGACGAATGCCCATCATGATTTCTCTTCCATCTAGATAATCTTTATCCATTTTTTCTACAACTTGGCTTTTAAAGGTTATCGTTTGATTTTTGAATGTTAAAGTTACTTCATTTCCATTCAATTGTAATTTAGAAGGATAAAAATTCATTTGTGGAGTTCCAATAAAACCGGCGACAAAGCGATTCTTTGGATATTGATAAAGATTTTTTGGCGTATCAATTTGTTGAATAAAACCTTTTTTCATAACAACAATTCTTGTACCCATTGTCATTGCTTCTACTTGATCGTGAGTAACGTAAATGAAAGTAGTAGCTAAGCGTTTATGAAGTTTAGAGATTTCCGTACGCATCGTCGCTCTTAATTTAGCATCTAGATTACTTAAAGGTTCATCTAAAAGGAAAACTTGAGGATGACGGACGATTGCTCTACCTAACGCTACTCTTTGACGTTGTCCTCCTGACATTTCTTTAGGCTTTTTATCTAAATATTCTTCAATATCTAAGATTTTCGCTGCTTCATGCACGCGCTTATCAATTTCACTCTTAGGTACTTTAGCAATTCTTAAACCAAAAGCCATATTTTCATAAACCGTCATATGTGGATATAACGCATAGTTTTGAAATACCATCGTTACATCACGGTCTTTCGGTTCTAATTCATTTACCAAACGATCTCCAATAAACAAATCACCTGCTGTAATTTCTTCTAATCCCGCAATCATACGAAGCGTTGTTGATTTACCACATCCTGAAGGCCCTACGAAGACAATAAATTCTTTATCTTCAATTTCCATATTAAAATCGGATACCGCTTTTGTACCATTTTCATATACTTTATAGATATGGTTTAATTGCAAACTCGCCATAAAAACCTCCTGTTTAGTAAATCGTTTTACTAATTTTCAATTCCATTATAAAAAAGAATGTAAGCGCTGTCAATAAAGGAACGTTTACATCATTTTAGTAAAAAATATCATTATGTTATGGTATTGGCTAAGTAAAATTTTTACTTGCTATTTAAAATACGATTATTGGCTAAATAAATATTTTTATATAAAATTTATTCTTCCATAATATAATAAGGAACTTTAAAGAATCCATTATATTTTTTAAATTCTACAATATCTCCAATTTCATATTCATCATAACGAATATTACTCACCGACATTGAAAAGTCTTTTTCCTCACTATGAAAATCAATATAGTAACTATTGGAATCATCATCTGTGGTATCTCTTTCTATTCTCTTATTCACCACTTCAAACTGAAGAACTATCGGTGTCGATCCATCTAAGCCATAATTCAATGAAGAAAAGCCTAAATAGATGATGGCAAAACTTAAAAGAGGCACCGCTACTAAAGAGCTAATGACTTTATTCTTGTTTTCTTTAAAGGGGCGTAATTTAAAAATACAGAATATAAGTGCCACTACTAGTAAAGCTAAAGCAGTAAAAAGTGGTACCATCCATAGGACTTTTGTGTTCGGATTTTCATACGTAAGTGTCTGTAATCCTAGGAAATTAATAACAAAACCTAAAAGAGAACTTAAAAGCGAAAGTGCATAAATTTGATTATCCATATAGAACATCACTAACGTTGCAATTAGAATAAGAAAACAAGCTAGATAATTAATAAAATAATAGACTTTTGTATAGGGTATCAAAACAAAAATTAATGTAATAATTAAAAATAATGGGCAACTTATCTTTTCAATAAGAGGATGCTTTAATTCATTTCTTTTACTAGTAAATGCCAAAATTGCAATAACAAAACTAAAAATAATTTTGATCATTTTTAAAAATAAATCATTGCGTAATAAGCTTTTTCCTATCGGTGATAAAAACAAAAATAATGCACCCGCTATAATAGCGATAGCAATAATTGGAGCGCCTTTTATTGTTGCTCTTTTAACCGATTGTTGATAACTTTCTGCATTTTGAGCTTTTTCTTGCTCCTTTTGTAGTTCTTCTGGTGATTTTCTTTCCCTTGAAAATGGATCTACACCTTTAAACATAATTTTTTACTCTCCTATTTCTTAAATAGTCTTTTAAAAAAATCAATAATTCTTTGTAACCAATTTAAAGTATCTTTTCCTACTTCAATTGCATCATCTACATCATCAATTTTTTTACCCTCTTTCAAATCTTTAAAAAATGATGTTAAATCTTCAATATCAGAAGCCGTTGCTTTATAGTTTTCTATATCTAAAAAAGAAGATAAATTATCATCTTCACAGGCTTCCATAAAATTTGATTGCATTTGTTCATCTTCAGCAATTTGTTTTTTTAATTCTTCTAATGTCATACTTTTCCCCTTCACTTTGACAAAAGTATAACATTTCTCTTTTAAAAATTATAGATTTTATGAAAATGTTTTTTTTCGCTTTAGATGTAAAGTAAAAAGCGAATGTGCCATAAAACAAATTTGCCTTTTTTCTTTATTATATAGAATTAATAAAAAGATAAGCCTACCTAGTTTTGCTTATGAAAGTTATTTGTTATTATTTATTATTTTTGCTTTCTTTTCTAGACTTTCTTAGTTGTTTTAGTTCTTCTTTTTCTTCTTTATTAAATTTAAACTCATTATAATCAACAATTTCCCACCAAATAATAATGACAAGGAAGTACAATATACTAATACCTAGAATGCACAACATTGTGATTGTAAACACTTCTTTAGGAACAATACTTGTAATAAATCCATTAGCAAATATATCAACAAATAATAAGATTAAACTTAAAATTGCTAATAAGAAAAATACATAAAATGGAACGATTTTAAAATAATTGCATGGATAATGCTCTTTATCTTTAAATCTTATAATTTTTCTAAAAATAGAATCATCCTTAACTCTATATCTATATTTCAATTTTGTTGAAATTGGTCTTCTAGTATCAAAACACATAGCAAATGTTATTAATAAAATCGACCATATAGTGCCAACCAAATATAACAATTCCATATTGTTCCTCCTAGTACTCCCAATTAATTTTTCCAAATCAATAACTTACTCCATAAATTGCTGCTGTCGTGCTATGTTGGAATCTTCACACCTATAGACACTAAAAATATCTAACACCTATTATATATAATAATTTCACCTTTATCTATAATTCAATTAAAACAATATTATGTAGAATTAATAAAAAGGTGAATCTACCAAAAAAGTAAATTCACCTAGTTTTACATATAAAAGTAATTTGCTTTTTACTCTTCTTCCGCAAATTGAGAGAAATAAAGTTCCGCATAGAAACCTTTCTTTTTGAGAAGTTCATCATGCGTACCCACTTCTATAATGTTTCCGTCTTTCATTACAAAGATTGCGTCAGCGTTACGAATGGTACTGAGTCGGTGCGCAATAATAAAGCTTGTTCTACCTTCCATCATGGTATTAAAAGCGTCCGATATTTTCTTTTCGGTTCTTGTATCAATAGAGGAAGTTGCTTCGTCTAAAATGACGATTTCTGGCATTCTTAACATGACACGCGCGATGGTAATGAGTTGTCGTTCCCCTTGCGATAAGCCACTTTTAGAAGAAATTTTTGTATCATAACCATTACTTAGACGTTTAATAAAGCCGTGCGCATGCGCTTTTTTACAGGCTTCAATAATTTCTTCTCTTGTCGCATTTTCTTTGCCATAAGCGACATTTTCTAAAATGGTACCTTCAAAAATCCACGTATCTTGTAATACCATACCATAATGGCTTCGTAATTCATGACGAGTCATTTGATAAATGGATTGGTCATTTAAAAGAATGTCTCCTTGGTTCACATCATAGAAACGCATTAATAAATTAATTAATGTCGTTTTTCCGCATCCAGTAGGACCAACAATCGCAATATGTTGACCTTTATGAATGGTAAAATGGAAATTAGTAATTAAAAGACGTTCGGGTTGATAAGCAAAATAAACATGATGTAAAGCAATGGTATCTACATCAGATTCAATATGCACTTCATCCACTTCTTTTTCATCTTCTTGATCTAAGACTTCAAAGATACGGGCTAACGACGCTAGAGCGGATTGAAATTCCGTAACGACACTCGACACTTCGTTAAATGGTTTCGTGTATTGATTACTATAAATTAAGAAAGAAGATAATTCGGAAATACCGATGACTAAAGAAGCACTGATGTTATCGTTATTAATGAATAAAATAGCGCCTACAATTCCCACTAAAGCATAAACGATGCCGTTAATAAAACGAGTAGTTGGATTGGTGGTTGCCCCCATAAAGACGGCTTTAACCCCGGTATCATAGAGTTGATCCGCTAAAACATCAAACTTCTCTACTGCTTCTTTTTCATAACCTAATTCTTTGACGATTTTTCCGTTTTCCATCATCTCTAAAACATAAGCGCCGACTTCCCCTTTGATTTGGGATTGCGCTTTAAAATATTTATGCGAGCGTTTGGCAATAAAGGAAGCCGCAAAAATCGATAAAGGTGTCACAACGACAACGACTAAAGCTAATAACCAGTTAATAATAAACATAAATACGAGCGTAAATAAGATGGTAATAATCCCTTGATAAAGTTGTTTAAAACCTTCTAAAATACCATCGGCAACCGTTTCAACATCACTAATCGAACGAGAAACTAAGTCACCTTCTTGGTGTTGATCAATATAAGAAACGGGTACATGATTCATTTTATAAAACAAATCATTTCGTATTTGTTTCACCGCCATTTGTGTGACGTGAGACATCAAAAGTTCATATAAGTATGTAAAAATAGCTACTCCAATTAAACAACCTAAAATAATGAATAATTTTTGATAGATTGTTTCAAAAGGCACATTACCCAAAACGAATAAATCAATAATATCGCCAATGACCATAGGAATATAAAGCGTTAATCCTACAAATATTGTAGCGAACACAATACCAAAGATAAAATAACCGATAGAAGGACGGATATACGATAAAAAACGACGAATGTTTTTCATATTAACGCACCTCCTTTTTGGTTTGAGATTCATAGATTTCTTGATAAACCTCACAAGATTTTAATAATGCTTCATGGGTTCCGTTTCCGACCATTTCCCCATTATCCATAACGATGATTTGGTCCATTTTACTAATAGAAGTCGCACGTTGAGAAATAAAGAATAACGTTGTGTCTTTTAAATGATGATGGATGTTTTCTCTGACCTTTTTATCGGTTAAATAATCTAAAGCACTGGTCGCATCATCTAAAATTAAAAGTTTCGGTTTCCGTAATAAAGCGCGCGCAATGGTAATTCTTTGTTTTTGTCCACCGGAGAAATTTTTTCCTACTTCTACCACTTCATGATCTAAACCGTCTTTATAATCAAAGACAAAGTAGGCTTCCGCTAAACGGAGGGCTTCTAGCATTTCTTCATCGGTCGCATCACTTTTACTCATTAACAGGTTAGAACGAATGGTTCCTTTAAATAACGCAACTTTTTGATCGACGACCGCAATTTCTTTTCGTAAATGTTCTAACGAAAGACTTTGAATGGGTTTTCCGTCCACTAATAATTGTCCACTTCTAACATCGTAAAAGCGTTCCATTAAATAAAGAATCGTGGATTTTCCGCTTCCTGTGCCCCCTATCATACCAATAGATTCTCCGTGTTGAAAGGAAAATGTAATATGCTCTAACGCATCATTTTCACTACCAGGATAACGGAAATTCACATCAATAAATTGATAAAATGGTATATTTTCTTTTGCTTCTGCTTTTCCATCTTGTGAAACAATAGACGAAGTTAACGCAAAGATACGATCGAGACGAACTTTCGAACTCGCTGCTTTGGTAAATAAAATCACTAAGTTAGAAACGACAAATAACGCTAATAAAATTTGGTTCATGTAGTTAATTACGGAAATAACATTACCTTGCGTTAAATTTCCTACTTGCACTTCTAATCCACTTAAATAAAGTAACGCTACAATGCCTAATTGAATCACGGCATAAGTTAACGGATTTAAAAGCGAAGTAAAGCGAATAATGCCCATACTTTCTTTCCGATATTCATCGGTTTCTTTTTGATAATGGTCATAGGCTTGCTCTTCTTTTAAGAAAGCGCGAACCACTCTTGTACCGGAAATATTTTCGGAATTGAGTAAAGATAAATGATCTAATTTCGCTTGTACTTTTTGGTAGCGTTTTGAAGCGGGACGCATAATAAAGAAAATAATAATGGCAAGTACCACTGTGGTTACTAAAAAGACTAAGCCTAATTTAAAATGAATAATGAAAGCACATATAATACTACCAATAATAATAAATGGTGCCCGAACTACTAAGCGAATAAAGCGGTTGACCGTATTTTGCATTTGATCGATATCCGTGGTCATAATGGTGACTAAATTTTCAGTACCAATTTGATTCACTTCCGCATTCGATAATTCGTGGATATGATGAAACATCGCTTTTCTTAAATCTCTTCCATACGCATTTGCGACTCTAGAAGCAAAGTATTGGCAGGTTAATGAACATCCAAATCCTAATAAACCTAATCCAATCATGATAGCCCCTTTTACCAATACATAATGCATATCATAAGAAGGGATACCAATATCAATGATATCTCCCATAATAAAAGGAATCATTAATTCAAAAATGGCCTCTAATAACTTAAAGAAAGAGCCAAAAATGCATTCTTTTGTATATTTTTTTAAATACGACAAGCTATTTTTCATTTTCATCACCTTTTATATTGTAGAAGATTGTAAACTATATTAAAAATATTTATAATATATATGTTATATACTTAAAATATATAGGAGGAGAAATCCATGGATTTACGTACACTTCACTATTTCATTACTGTCGTTGAAGAAGGAAATATTTCAAAAGCCGCGAAAAAGCTTCATATTTCTCAACCTCCACTTTCTCTTTGTTTAAAAAACTTAGAAGAAGAATTAGACGTTACTCTTTTTATGCGCGGTGCCCGTTATATTGAATTAACGGAGGCAGGAAAAATCCTTTATCAACGCGCTTTAACGATGGTTACCTTAGAAACCCAAGCAAAAAAAGAAATGAAAGATATCGCTAAAGGTGTATTGGGCACTCTTTCCATTGGCTGCGTTAGTTCTAACCACATGTATGTTTTAACCCATGGTTTAAAAAACTTTATGAAAGAATATCCCGAAGTTTCTTTTGAAGTTCATGAAGGAAACACCTATGAACTTCTTGACTTATTAGAAAAAAATATGATCGAATTAGC
>ERZ1673738.935-NODE-935-length-47586-cov-17.548442_pt1 | contig 47586 bp, 51 predicted proteins | sample MGYA00580198_ERZ1673738 | MGnify/ENA primary metagenome ERZ1673738 (study PRJEB41218, sample SAMN15661784) | gut metagenome | host: Homo sapiens | place: Canada: London | collected 2015-08-20/2019-03-30 | study: EMG produced TPA metagenomics assembly of...
GCTTTATCAATATGTACAGGAGAGCCCCACACCCCGCAAAATCGGCTTACTGCTAGGGCTGGAATTAGGACTCCGCATTGGTGAAATCTGCGGCCTACAATGGGGTGATTTTGACCTGAAACTCGGTACACTGATAATCAACCGGACGGTCTGTCGAATTTCCTGCGGAAACGGTCACACAAAGGTGGTCATCCAAACGCCCAAAACCCGCACCTCCCGCCGGGAAATTCCAATCCCGAAACAGCTGCTTATTATGCTAAAGAAGCTGCGCGGAAACGCCAGCAATGCCACATGGTTTCTGTCCAGCAATGAGTCTAAGCCCACTGAACCCCGCTGCTACCGAAAAAGTATCAAGGCATATCTGAAGCAGGCAACTGTCCGACAGGTACGTCCGCACGCGCTGCGCCATACCTTTGCAACGACCTGTCTGCAGGCGGGGTGCGATGTAAAGACCCTCAGCGAATTGTTAGGACACGCCAACGCCAATATCACTTTGCAGCGCTATGTGCATTCTGACCTGACCCGAAAGCGCCGGGAACTGAACCGGATATTCTCCCATCAGGTGTCTATGAGGGGTGTGAAAGCGCTGAATATGATGGAATAACGCTCGATTTTTGCCGCGGTCTTTCATTTTCACTGTGAAGGATACCCCTTTATTGCGGAAAGGGGGAACAGGGTGGCATTGCGGCTGTTTGAGCACAACGAAAAAGCGTACAAATCGGCGGTTCAGATGATGGAGCAGTACGGCAAAGCCGCTATTGTTCATCCCACCGGCACCGGAAAGAGCTATATTGCGTTCAAGCTGATCGAGGACAACCCGGACAAGGTCGTGATCTGGCTTTCGCCCAGCGAATATATCTTCAAGACCCAGCTGGAAAGTCTGAAAAAGAACGACCCGGATTTTCCGTTGGCAAATGTTCACTTTTATACCTACGCCAAACTGATGTGCTGTACGCAGGCACAGCTGGACGAAATCGCGGCGCAGAAGCCTGCCTATATTATACTCGATGAATTCCACCGTGCCGGTGCGGAATGCTGGGGCGAAAACACGGTGGCTTTATTAAAGTTATGCCCGGACGCAAAATTGCTGGGGCTGACAGCGACAAACATTCGGTATCTGGATAATAACCGCGACATGGCAGAAGAACTTTTTGACAGCCGTGTTGCGAGCGACATGACCCTTGGCGAAGCAGTCGTCAGGGGGATTTTGCCTGCCCCGAAATATGTGACCACCGTTTATCAGTACCAGAAAGCCCTTGCAAAGTATCAGGCACGGGTGAATAACCTGCGGACACCGGGCATTCAGGATGTGAACCAGAAATATCTGGACGCACTCCGCCGGGCACTGGAACAGGCGGACGGTCTGGACAGGGTCTTTGCCCATCATATCACGAACAAGAGCGGCAAATACATCGTGTTCTGCGCCAACAAGGAGCACATGGATGAGATGGTGTCCCATGTGCCGGAGTGGTTCGCGGGGGTCAACCCGGACGTGATGGTGTACGAAGCCTATTCGGATGACCCGAACACCGACAAGGCCTTTGCGGACTTTAAGACGGACACCAGTGACCGGCTGAAGCTGCTGTTCTGCATCGATATGCTCAACGAGGGTGTCCATGTGGAGGGCATTTCCGGGGTTATCCTGTTCCGGCCTACCATCTCCCCTATTATCTATAAGCAGCAGATCGGACGCGCCCTGACCGCCGGAGACACCGCAGCTCCGCTGATCCTCGACGTGGTCAACAATTTTGAGGGTCTGACGAGTATTTCCGGCCTGCAAAGCGAAATGCAGGAAGCCGTTCACCGGCTCTATGCCAACGGTGAGGGTGACAAGATCGTGACCGAGCGGTTTGAGGTCATCGAGCAGGTGCATGACTGCCGGGTGCTGTTCGAGCAGCTGCAGGCGAGCCTTTCTTCCAGTTGGGAGCACTACTTCTCTGAGGCGAGCATCTACTACGCAGAGCACGGCGACCTGAACGTCCCGAAACTGTATACCACGCCCGGTGGCCTAAGCCTTGGCGTGTGGCTGATCACCCAGCGCCGGGTGCGCGAGGGACAGATCCAAGGAAATCTGACCGAGCAGCAGATCGCGCGGCTGGACAGCATCGGGATGGTCTGGGGCAACCGGAAAGAAATCGCGTGGCAGCACGGCTTTGAGGTTGCAAAGAAATACCATGACACCTACGGAAACCTGATGGTGGCCGGAAAATATGTAGCCCCGGACGGCTATCCCTTGGGGCAGTGGATCATCAAGACCCGGCAGCAGAAGCTGAATGGCCGCTTGAAGGAAGAACGCATTGCACAGCTTGATGAGATCGGCATGGTGTGGAGCGTGTTTGATGCCAAGTGGGAAAAGGCGTATGCGCTGGCTGCGGCCTATTACGAGGAGAATGGCAACCTGAACATCCCACGTTCCTATGTGACAGCCAGCGGCGAACGGCTTGGATTATGGCTTGCCAGTCAGCAGTGGTCGTACCCGAAAGGAAAGCTGTCGGACGAACAGGTCGAGCGGCTCAACCGCATCGGGATGTACTGGGGCAACCGCAATGACCGCCAATGGAACGAAGGCTATCAGGAGGCCAAGCGTTATTTTGAAGCCTATGGAGATTTGAAGGTCCCAATCAATTACGTTTCACCGGGCGGATACGCCCTCGGAAAATGGATCAAGCGGCAGCGGTACACCCGCCAGAATCCAGAAAAAAGCGGTGCTGTTCTGACAGAGGAGCGCATTGAGAAGCTCGACGAGATCGGGATGCGGTGGGAGAAAAACGATCCGAAACATCTGTCTGAGCGGGCAGTACAAACCGAAATAGTTGCGGCAAAAGCAGGTTGAACTGAGAAATTTATAAGTATGTGAGGAGAAAAATGGTTATGAATCCGACCGGAATTGATAAGAAAGTTGAAATCGACCGAAAAGAGAATCTGCGCAAACATCGCCTGTACTGGATCGGGCGTCGGACGCAGGACGTAATCTTGTCATCGCTGGCACTGGTGGTGCTGTCGCCGGTCATGCTGGCTACGGCCATTGCAATTGTGGTGGATGACCCGTCTGCTGGCCCTGTCTTCAGTCAGGAACGCATTGGCCGCAACGGCAAGCCCTTCAAGTTCTATAAGTTCCGCTCCATGTGCCCCAACGCAGAGGAAAAACTGGACGACCTGCTGGACCAGAACGAGATGGATGGTCCTGTGTTCAAAATCAAGGACGATCCGCGCATTACCCGTGTGGGTAAGTTTATCCGCAAGACCAGCCTCGACGAGCTGCCGCAGCTGTGGAACATCCTGAAGGGCGATATGAGCATCGTTGGCCCCCGCCCGGCACTTCCCCGCGAGGTGGAGCAGTACGGCGACTACGAAAAGCAGCGTCTGTATGTGACCCCCGGCTTGAGCTGCTACTGGCAGATCGCCCCGCACCGCAATGATCTCTCCTTTGAGGAGTGGATGGATCTGGATGTGAAGTATGTCAGGGAGCGCAGCTTCTGGGTAGATTGGAAGATTATTTTTAAAACCTTCAAGGTGTGCCTGCTGGGGCATGGGGAGTAATGTCTAGGTCTAATTCTCCGGAAAAATAGAATGGTCGAGGGTGGAGTTCTAAAAACATGGTTTTGGGCAATAAGTGAGCTTTTCACTACACCCTGATACAGATAAACGAGGTTTCGTGTAGAGATATGTATACCTCTAATTAACCGAAAATATTGCATGAGGATGGAGTGAAAAAATCACTCAATGAAAATTTTCGTCAAATTGCACCACTCTGACTTAAAAACCACTCGATAAAACATACAAAATGCACTAAAAATGCGTTGCGGCATAGAATAAATGTCTACCTCAAACTTTCAGTGGCGGCATGATGGTCTACGGTAGCGTATAAAACTCATGCAAAATACCCCTACTGCGAGCCTGTTTTATTGCGGAGCAAGACAGTGACATGATACCTTCATTTTTCCGAAGAATTAGAGGTGGATGTTGAAAGTGTTGAAAAGCCCAAAATCTATTTTTCTGGAAAATTTTATTGCAGAGGAAAGACGGACATGATAACTGCATTTTTCTGGAGAATTAGAGGTAGTGAGGGGTCGATGATTGTTCATGTTGCAATAAAGATAAGATATGAACTTGTACAGTTTTAACAAAGTTAGTTGGTGTACGGGTTATGACAATAAAGGTCAGCACTTTGAAAAAGGGAGAAGTGCGATAGTGAGTTATGACAATAAGACACAGCACTTTGGCGGAGAGCTGGTATGAAGGTGTCTACCATAAAGTTTCAGTTGAGGAAAAAACGATGTCTTACTCTAATATAAGGCAGCACAAAAGATATGCATGGTAGGAATGGACAAAATAAAGGATTTTGTTAAATAAAAGGAAGAATGAAGAATGAGTTTGCATTGTATAAAACAATTAATTCATAGAAAAAAGATAGGCAATGCTTGTACATTTGGAAAGAACACTACTATTGATTCAAAAGCTTATTTTGAAGGAATGAATAGATTAGGGGAGAACACATGGTTCTTAAACAGCTCTATAGGCTATGCCTCTTATATAAGCAATAATTCTTTTATAAAGAATACTGTGATTGGTAGATACACCTGCATTGCAAATGATGTAATGACAGTGGCAGGAAATCATCCAACTTCTTTTGTTTCAATACACCCAGCTTTTTATTCCCTTGCTCAAAAGCCATCCTATGTAAAGCAGTCTAAGTTTGAAGATTTTAAATACTTAAATTCAGAGAAAAAAATTTCGATTGAGATAGGTAATGATGTATGGATTGGCTCAAGAGCAACGATACTTGAGGGAGTCAATATTGGCGATGGTGTTGTTGTTGCAGCAGGTGCAGTTGTGACAAAGGACGTTCCTCCTTATGCAATTGTCGGTGGTGTGCCAGCAAGGATTATAAGGTATCGATTTGATGAAGAAACAATCCAGAACTTATTGAAAATGAAATGGTGGGAAAAAGATCAGGAATGGATTCAGAATCATGCAGACGATTTCGATGATGTGAAACAATTATTTTCTAATACATAAAAAATAAGAATGCTATGGAAATAAAGTTAAAGAGGGAGGTCAGGTAACATGACAGCAGTGAAACAAGAATTTATACATAAGGTGGATAAAGCTAAAATTCCTACCTGTAATATTTTGGGAGTTGATATTGCAGCTGTTGATATGGTGTGGTTGCTTGACTACCTCAACGATAATATCCACGCCTTATCAGGAGATTACATATGTGTGTCCAATGTACACACCACCGTGACAGCATATGAAGATGTGGAATATCGAAAGGTACAGAATGGTGGAATTATGGCAATACCAGATGGCGGACCACTTTCTTCAGTTGGCCAAAAACGTGGTTTTAAGAACATGAAACGAACTACTGGGCCGAGCCTGATGGGGGAAATTTTCAAAATTTCTGTTTCCAAAGGGTATCGACATTTTTTTTACGGCTCAACTGATGAAACTCTTGAAAAACTCTACTCTGTTTTGGAGAAGACTTATCCTGGAATCCAGATTGCTGGAATGTACAGCCCTCCGTTTAGACCTATGACAGCGGAAGAGGACGAGGCGATTGTGGAAAGAATTAATGAAACAAAACCTGACTTTGTTTGGGTTGGACTTGGAGCACCAAAACAGGAAAAGTGGATGGCAGCACATCAGGGATGTGTGGACGGACTGATGATTGGTGTAGGTGCTGGCTTTGATTATCATGCTGGCAATATTGAGAGAGCACCTGAGTGGATGCAGAAGAGTAATTTGGAATGGGTATATAGGCTGTTGCAAGATCCAAAGAGATTGTTTGGACGATACTGGCACACAAACACGAAATTTATTTGGAATGCGATGATAAGGGGAAAGTAAGAGATGGATATTAAGAGATATGTAAGAGATCATGAAGGATTGATGAAAGTCTTGGCATTAATATACAGAATAGTTGGCTTTAATTCCATTAAAGGTAAATCTGACATGAAAATTTTGTGTGTGGGGGGGCATTCGTACGGCGTACCCATATTAAGAATAATGGAAAAAATAATTGTTTGATATTAGAAAAAGGATGCAGAATATATGATTCTCAAATACAGTTTTTTGGAGAAAATAATACAGTTAAAATCGAGCATGACTGTGTTTTAAAGAATGTAGATATATGGATCAGTGATGGTGGAATCATTGAAGTAGGACATAACACACACTTTTCAGGGAAAACTCATATAGCCTGCATTGAAGGGAAAAGGGTTCATATAGGTGAGAGATGCTTGTTTTCAGATACGATTACTTTTAGAACAGGAGATAGTCACTCTATACTAGATAGTGATGGAAAAAGAATAAATAAAGCTAAAGATATTGCTATTGGAGATCACGTTTGGATAGGACAGCAAGTGATTGTTTTAAAGGGATCTACAGTTGGTGCTGATTCAATTGTTGGAACAGGGTCTTTATTGACAGGAAAAACATATGATTCGAATTCGGTTATTGCTGGGAGTCCTGCTAAAATTGTAAAACAGCATGTTTCGTGGGACCCAAGGACCTTGTAAATAATCCAAGAAGATAATAGAAAAGTAGAGGTAATAGGTGTGAGTAGTGAAAAAAAGAATATATTGATTGTACACAACTATTATCAGATTCCCGGTGGAGAAGATACCGTTGTTGCAAATGAGAAAACGATGCTTGAGAAGCATGGACATAAAGTGATTTTATACAGTCGTAATAATGCAGAATTAAAGCAGATGTCAAAAATTAGGATACTGTTTCTCCCATTCACAACAGTATTCAACCTGCGAACATATAAGGAAATCAAGAAACAGATAAGGCGAGAAAATATAGACGTGGTTCATGTTCATAATACACTTAACCTGATAAGTCCAGCGGTTTATTATGCAGCAAGAAGCATGAAAGTACCGGTTGTACAGACGGTACACAATTTTCGTCTACTTTGCCCTGGAGCAACTTTTTATCGGGATGGTCATATCTGTGAGGACTGTGTTAAAAACGGCTTGAAGTGTGCTGTGAAATATAGCTGTTATCGAGGCAGCAAGGCACAAACTTTGGTTTGTGCGATAAGTACATGGCTGCATCGGACAACAGGCATTTACGGAAGGATTAACTATATTTGTTTGACAGAGTTTAACAAAGATAAATTGTTACAATTAAAGCATATCAAACCAGAACGTGTCTTTGTGAAACCAAATTTTGTTGAGAATAATAGCTTTATCCCCGAAGAAGAGAGGCTTAATCAGTTTGTCTTTGTAGGTCGGCTGGATAAGCTGAAAGGTGTGGATATCCTTTTTGAAGCGTGGAAGCGTATGGGAGAAGGTGCAATTAAACTGATTGTTTGCGGTATGGGGCCAATGGAGGGTTGGTGTAAGTCATTTATCAAAGAAAATGTTGTAAACATTGAAATGCGTGGATTTGTGCCAAATGATGAAGCTCTAAAGATAATAGCAAACAGCAAAGCACTTGTATTGCCTACCCAGTGGTATGAAGGATTTCCGATGAGCATTGTGGAAGCATTTAGTGTTGGAACTCCTGTTATTTGCTCTGATTTGGGAAATGCTGGAAGTGTTGTTGAAGAGGGAATTACAGGATATAAATTTAGATATGACTCCATAGAGAGTATAATGTCGGCAATTGATAAAATGAGAAAAAAGCCATTAAATAAAGAAAAAATAAAAAAAATATATGAAATTAAGTATAGCGAAAATGCCAATTACAAGATTTTAAATGACATATATACCGGTATAAGTGATTAAGGAGATTGAGTGTGGAACGACTAAAAGTTAGCATGATTACAATTTGCTATAACGCAGAAAAAACAATTGCAAAAACAATAGAGAGTGTATTGAGCCAAGATTATGAAAATTTAGAATATATTATTGCTGATGGTGGCAGTAAGGATCATACAATAGATATTATTAAAAGTTACGAGAATGAAAAAATACGTTGGATTTCTGAAAAAGACAACGGTATTTCTGATGCCTTTAATAAAGGAATAAAAATGGCAACAGGAGATTTTATTGGGTTGATTAATGCCGATGATTATTTGCTTCCTCATGCCATAGCAAATTTGATATTAGCGTGTCATGAGTGCACAGATGTGTTATATGGAAATACTATTGTAAATGATGAAGAAAATGAATTGAAATTAGTAAAACATGCTGGTTCAGTAGAAGGACTTGAATATTCCCTCCCATTTATACATCAAAGCTCATTAGTAAGTAAAAAAGCTTATGAGCAATATGGAGGATATTCAGAAAAATATAAAATCTGTATGGATTATGATTTGTTTGCAAGGTTTTATCGGGGGGGGGGCGAAATTTCAATTTGTCAATACAGTTGTTAGTTGCTTCACGTATGGTGGAACATCGTGTAGACATCCGTTTCAGACAATCGAGGAAGATATATCCATTGCGGAAAAGTATGGCTTAAGTCACTCCAAGGCTATGAGATATAAAATTAAAATGTATACAAAAAATAGTATAAAAATTGTTTTGACAAGACTAAGAATATGGAAAGCATTCTATTGTCTGATCAAACGGGATAGCATATATAAGTGTTAGAGGAAAAAATAATGAAAAAGGTTTTATTGGTTACAAATATACCGGCGCCATATAGAGTGGATTTATTTTACTATTTGCAGACACATGTCAAGCAATATGAATTCTACGTCATGTATTGCGCAAAGGAAGCAGATAATAGATGTTGGAATGTTGACAATACGAAATTATTAAATACTACTTTTACAAAAACAAAAGTGATTTCTATAAAGAAAAAATACGATACAAAACATATTTATATTCCGAAGGGAATCGGAAAAGATTTGTCAGATATAAATCCAGATGTTGTAGTTGGATGGGAATATAATCCGATTGCTGTTAAATGCTTGATTTGGTGTAAATGTCATGGAAAAAAATATATTAGCTTAACAGATGGCACATTATATTCAGAAAGAAATATTAATCTTATACAGCGTATTACTAGAAAAATGATTATAGGAAAATGCGATGCATCAATTGCAAGTAGTACGAAAGCGAAGGAAAAACTTTTGAAGTGGGGAATCAACCCTAATAAAATTTTTATTAGTTTATTGACTGTTGATGTGAACAAAATCTGTACTATAGAACATAAGCCAGAACAAGGACGGCTATTATATGTTGGAAGTATGATTGAAAGAAAAGGATTAGATCTGTTGGTATCGGCTTTAAGATATGTGGATGAAAATTTTCAATTACGTATTGTTGGAAATGGAACAGATAAAGAAATAGAAGAATTAAGAACTAGAATTAAAAACGCAAATATCGAAGACAATATTATTTTCTGCGGATATAAAGAGGGACAAGAGCTACTTGAAGAATACCAAAAAGCGCAGATATTTGTTTTACCTACAAGAGAAGATTGCTTTGGTTTGGTTCTTTTGGAAGCGTTATGTGCGGAAGTACCGATTATTTCTTCAAAATATGCAGATGGTGCATATGACGTAATCGATGAAGGAAAAAATGGCATATTAGTTGATCCATATGATTCAAAAGAATTTGGCGATACAATAAATAAGGTGCTAAAAAAAGAAATTTCTTTAGATGGAAAGAAAGACATAATTGTAGACAAATTTACTTTTGACGAAGTGTCAAAGGGATACATAAATGCAATAGATTATGTTCTGAAAGGCGAAAGATGAGAACAAAAATTTTAGGCTTAATGACCTGCTTTAACCGTAAAGAAAAAACGATAACAGCAATAAGTAATTTGATTTCAAAAAACCCCAATATTGAATTTAAATTTGTAGTAGTGGATGATAATAGTACTGATGGAACGAAAGCAGCCTTAGAAAAAATAAGAGGTGTTGTAGTTTTAAATGGTAATGGACAGTTATTTTACAGTGGTGGTATGCGAATGGCCATGCAATATGCATTAGATACAACAGAAGTCTATGATTACTGTTTGCTATTTAACGATGATGTGGAATTTTATAGTCAAACAATAGAGAAAATGCTGTCTGTGAAAAATACTGGCAGAGAAATATTGGTTGGACCAACATGCGATACAGAAGGAAAACTTTCTTATGGTGGAGTAATAAAAAAATCAAGATTTCGTCCGAACTTTGATATCATAGACGGCACATCAGAAAGAGCGAAGTTGTGTGATACATTTAATGCAAATTGTGTTCTTATACCTTGGAAAATATTCAAAGAACTTGGAAATATGGATTCGGTATACTCACATTCGCTTGGGGATTTTGATTATGGATTTAAAGCGTCTAGAAGGGGAATTCCTATTTGGGTTTGTGATTTCTTTGTTGGGCAGTGCAGTGATAATCCTGTAAGCGGAAGTTGGCGAGATACAGATTTAAGCAGACGAGAAAGACTAAAGAAAAAAGAGTCACCGAAGGGGCTTCCGAGAAAAGAGTGGTGGCATTATTTAAAGACTAATTATTCAATAGGGACAGCAATAGTTTATTCTATTACGCCTTACCTAAGAATTCTTATAAGGAGATAAAAAATGCAAACAGTGCTGATGGCAGGGTGGCTTGCTTTAACGCTATTTTTGATATATAAAGTCACAGAAGATAAGGGAAAAATATTTGTAATTCTTATATTGTATTTTTTTATTACAGTTGTTAATGATATTTTATTTATGTCAACCATAGAACTTGCGAATGCATTTGGGTTCTCTTATCAATTGAGTGATATGCTTGCAATAGTAATGCTGTGCACTGTATTGATTGATTTATTGAAAAATCCTTGTTTAAAAAATAACGTAACTAATTTATTTTTGCTTTTTATATCAGCATTACTCGTAGCATCAATGGTGAATGGCTTATCAGGATATGGAATTTCTGCTGAGTGGATGGGAGATTTAAGAACAAATTCAGTCTTTTTGTTTTCAATTTTTTACTTTGCGCGTTTTGATGTTTTGCAGGATGCAAAAAAATATCGAAAATTGTTAGATTCTGTCATGACAATTATTTTGGCAATTTCATGCACTCTATGGGCATTAGATATATTGATTGGATTCCATCCATTACTTTCCCAGTTCAATGCGACTCTTAGTGATGGTGGATCAACCATGAGATTTGTTCAGCCATATGAGGTGTTAGGAATAGCATTATATGCATTGCTTCTTTTAGAAGAAAATCTGAATAAAAAAGGGGATCTAAAGTTCCGTACTATTTTGTTTTCGGCTGCTGTCATATTGTTTCAACATCGTTCGATTTGGATGGCCTGGGGGTGTGGATTTATCGTTGTATTACTTGTTACAATGAGAAATACAAGAATAACAAGGAAATTATTCTTGCAAGTAATACTTTTGATTGCCTCTTGTTTTATTGTATTGAATATGGGAAGTGGACAATTGATTGAAAATATTTCAAAATCGTTTGAAATCGTTGGAAAAATGATGAATGGTGTAGCCATAGAAAATTCAACAGCTGATACCCGCACCCAAGTATGGAATGCTGTAATCAGAGACTTATCGGGAAGCGCGTTACTGATTGGACGTCCTTATGGATATGGATATGCACGATCAATTGGATGGAAAACATCGCCACATAGCGGCTTTATTAGATTCATTGGCAGAACTGGCTATATAGGAGCTGGATTGGCAATTTGCTTATTAATATACGTTGCTGTTAAATTAATGTTAAAAGGTAGAAGCGGCAATACGAAATTTTTACCATATCTAGTATGTGTGATAGGTTTTATGTATGGATATGATTATACATGGTTGTGCGGAGTAGTAATTGGGTTGGGGTGTATGTTTGCGTATCGAGATTATGATTTTCTGGAAAGAGAGGTGTGAGGACGATGAGAAAAAAATGTATCTTTCTTAAATATTATATTAGGAGCAAGTTACAAGAAAAGAATGCATCTCCAAATAGAATAAGAAGGTATCTAAAAAATAAAAGTGTAGTTGCAAATGGGAAAGTTCAAACAGCAGAGGAGATTAATAACTGTATTAAAGATATGATTCTGTCAGGGAATCCTTTTTTAGCAGGGCGATTTGGTGCAAATGAGTTAAGTGCTGTGAAAGCATTTGATTTTGAATTGAAGTCAAAATATGAAATAGTAATGGAGTATTTATGTAGAGGGGCTGGCTTTTTTCCGAACAGGGAAAAAGAAGGTATCAAGTTTAAAAATTTAATGATTGATTCAATCCCTGAAGCTGATGTTATGGGAATTTGGATGCTACCATTTGAGGAATATTATTTGAATAGTTATGGTGATAGACAGCTAAAAACAACTTATCTATTAGATCTTGAACCATGGAGTTCACCGGAGAAACCGTGGTCAGCTGCATTAAAGGATAAGAAAGTTTTAGTGATTCATCCATTTAAAGAAACAATTGAACGGCAATATAAACGGCGAGAGGAAATCTTTTCTGGAACTGATATTCTTCCAGAATTTGAACTGATAACATTAAAAGCAGTACAGACAGTTGCAGGGGAGAAAGACAATCGTTTTTCAACTTGGTTTGATGCATTGGAATGGATGTATCAGGAAGCAATGAAAATTGATTTTGATGTCGCGATTATCGGATGCGGAGCATATGGTTTTCCGTTAGCTGCAAAACTTAAACAAGCAGGAAAGCAGGCGATTCATTTAGCGGGAGCGACACAGCTTTTATTTGGAATTAAGGGAAAACGATGGGAAGAAAACACAGCTTTCGCATATGTCCAGAAGTTTTTTAATGATGCGTGGGTATACCCATCTGATGAGGATAAACCTAAGGCTGCGGATAAGGTAGAGGGAGGATGTTATTGGTGAGAAATGAATATTGGGGGAGTAATGTAATATGATTTTTGTAGTATCCCATAAAAATACTAAAAATCTTGATAATGCTATGGATAAATTTACGAGCGATTTTAATGTAGTTTATCCTCGAATTGGTAAAGTTCTTTTATTTGAAAAAAGATTAGGGAAATTAAAAATTGTATTCCAAACGATGGATGCAGCATTTTTGACATTTTATGGCCTGCTTCATATGGGAAATAAGGATTACATAATGCTTAAATTTCCGTTTACAAAAACGCTTGTGTATTCGGCAAGAATTATAAAAAGAATCAAAGGGTGCAAGATTATTACAATATTAGAGGATGTCAATTGCATTCGCTATGGTCATAGTCAGAATGAAGAGTTAGATAAGACCATTCGTTAACTTGAAGGAAATGACATAATTATGTCTCCAAATAATGGGTATATCCATGAATTAAAAAAATATATTTCAAAAGTTAAATTTGTTAACTTTAAAATTTACCCATATATGATTTCAGAGTATTGTCAAAATGCGATAGGTGATTGTAGTGTCTATAGGGAGGGTGAGATTTGTTTTGCAGGTAATTTGAATAAGTCCACCTTTTTGGAAAAGATAAGCCTTGATCGATACAAAATGCGCTTATATGGACCTTGTAATGAAAATCTTGCGAGCAAGTTTAAGAAGGCAAGAAACTTAGAATATTGTGGAATGTTCAGTCAGGATGATTTGATTATAAATATAAAAAATAGTCAGTATGGGTTGGTTTGGGATGGAACTGATATTGATATTGAAAAGGATACGTCTGGACTTGGAATATATTTACAATATAATACATCTAGTAAGTTTTGCCTATATCTGTCGATTGGACTGCCCGTCATTGTCTGGGAAAAAGCTGCCACTGCTGAATATGTAAAAGAAAATAAGTGCGGTATTATTGTAAAATCCCTGGCAAATTTAGAAAGAGAACTAGATAGTGTTTCTGAAAGTGAGTACAAAGAAATACGTTGTAATGCAGCAAGAGTAGCTACACGCATTAGACAGGGCTATGATTTTATAGATAGTGTTGAAGAAATTATTGGAACTGAAGTAAAGGCATAGGTGGGTTTTACACGGTCCAATCTATTTCTTCACAGTTTACTTATTAGATTGAGTGAAAGGATAAATATGATTGTTACAAAAATTAGTGATGGTTTTGGAAACCAATTGTTCATGTATGCTTGCGGATATGCACTGGCAAAAAAACACAAGACAGCCTTAATTCTAGATATCAACACAGTAACTTCTAATAACATGAGAAGATATGAATTAGACAGTCTTAATATAGAGTATGAAAAGTTGTTGCAATTAAGTACGTTTTCTGATTGTATAATTCTAAAGGGTGCGGGTAAAATACAATCATTTGTTTTTTCACACGCTATGCATTTTTATAAAGGAAAGATAAATTTCGGATATGATAAAGAAATAAGTTCTGTAAAAAATAATACATATATTAGTGGATATTGGCAGTCAGAAAAGTATTTTGTAGAGTATAGAGAAGATTTGCTGAAGTTATTAACGCCAAAAAAGAAGAGAAGTAAATCAGTAAATCAGTTGTACAATGAAATGCAGAAATGTGATAGCATTGCTCTTCATGTCCGACGAGGAGATTACGTAGGTATTGGATGCCAACTGAATATGGCGTACTATGACCAAGCCATTTCTATGATGAAATCAAAATATCCGGGAGAAAAGTTGATTTTATATATTTTTTCTGATGACGTTGATTTTTGTAAACATTATTTCTCGGAAAAACAATATTTTGCTACTAAAGACATACAATTACGTTATCCACAATATGAATCTGATAACTATACATTGGATGATTTGTTCTTAATGAGTCATTGCAAGCATATGATAATGGCGAATAGCAGTTATAGTTGGTGGGCTGCGTGGTTGAACCAGTATAAAGAAAAAACGGTGATTTGCCCTGAACTAGGAATGTGGAAAGGGGATTTCTATCCTGATGATTGGATTAAAATTCGATGTGATGAGTGAAGTTTTTTCTTATATAATGGTTAAAAAGTTTTGAGAGGAACGTATTTAAAAATATGGAAGGCGGAAAGAAAAAATTTTTTAGCAATATAGGATGGCTTATGGGCGGTAAAATTGTGAATATGCTGTTGCAGTTTTTTGTTTCGCTCGCAACAGCAAGGTATTTAGGGCCATCCAATTTTGGAACAATAAATTATGTGGCTGCATTTGTAAGTTTCTTTTCATCAATCGCTTCTTTAGGTTTAGCGGTTATTGTAATTAAAGAGATTGCGACAGATAAATATGATAATAATGAAGTGATTTGGACATCGATTTGGATGCGTTTTGGAACAGCTGTCTTATCCACTATCAGCATTATTGCCCTTATATTTATAACCAATCGAGATGATTCTATGATTGTTCAAATAGCCTTTTTGGAATCTTTGTCCATACTATTTAGTTCCTTTGACACTATCAATTATTATTTTCAAGCAAGGCTACTTGCTAAATGGAGCAGTATTGCTGGAGTCCTGGCTTACGTTGGGATGAGTTTATATAGAATTTACTTGCTAGCTACGAATGCAGATATTGTGTGGTTTGCGTTTGCAACTTCAACCGATATGATTTTTCTTACAGTATTTCTAATGATATTTTATATTAGAATTGAAGGATTTCGTCCCAAATTTAATTGGCAGTTAGGAAAGAGGCTTCTTAAGCAATCGTACCATTATTTAATTGCAGGATTGATTACAATTCTCTATGCACAAGTGGATCGTATTATGCTTGGAAATATGTTGGACAAAGCATCTGTTGGGTATTATTCTGCAACACTGACGATTTCGACATTATGGAGCATGATACCGACCGCATTGATTCAGTCAATTTCTCCAATTCTTTATAATGCAGCAGAAAAAGATCGAACATTTTATTTGCGTAGATTAAGACAATCATATGCAGTTCTGTTTTGGATGAATGCAGCTTATTCTATTTTTGTAGGTGCTTTTGCACATTGGATTATCTTATTACTATATGGAAAAGATTATTTGGCAGGAACAGCAGCATTAAGAATAGTGGTATGGTATTACGGCTTGTCTACGATGTCAACATTGAATCAGGTTTATCTTGCAAATGATGGGAAGAATAAGTACATTAATCTTTTTTGCATAGTGGGTTTGGTAACAGATGTAGTGCTAAATTTTGCGTTGATTCCTATTATGGGTATAAATGGCGCAGCTATTGCAACGCTGATTACACATATTGTTATTCAGATTGTCATGCCTTATGCTTTCAAAGAAACGAGAGAAATTGCAGTTTGTATTATTAGAGGTGCATTGCTGCAAGATGTTATCAGTCAAGAAGAAATGCAGATAATTAAGGGAAAAGCAAAAAAAGTATTAAGACGAGGTTGACATGGGGAATGGAGAGAAACATAATTAGCAGAGCAGAGCAGAGCAGAGCAGAGCAGAGAAATAACTCTTGATGTTTTGCGTGGAGTTGCGATACTTATCGTTGTTCTGGCCATGCAATTCAATTCAATCTAGTTTGCTTGAAGGGGAAAGTTCATTTATATGGAGTAAACTTATTCTTAATTTTCAAATGCCATCACTGTTTTGTATTAGTGGATACTCGGCGGGGTTCTCGTTTCCAAGTAATGATACAAAAAAGTTTATAGTAAAGAAAATAAAGAGACTTTTGATGCCGTATGTTGCATGGGAAAGCCTATATTATCTGGTGGTTTGTATTGTCCCAAGTGATTACAAGGTGTTTGGAGGAATCTCATTTATAAAAGAATTCTTTGTTTCTGACTTTTGGTTCCTTCGAGTTCTGTTTATTTACTATGTGGTATTGTGGATCTATAATATTTTGTGCAGTTTATTGCATATAAAAAACAAGTTGGCACAATCATTATTATTACTTTCTGGGTGTGCAATAGTCTGGTTGCTGACCAAAATAAAACTAATTAATGGAAGCCTTAGTGTGTGGTACTATGCATGGTTTTTTATTGGACTACTGTTCTTTATCTACAAGAGTTACATTAATAGCTTGATTCAAAATACAAAAAAAGCGAGTTGTGTGTGGAGTGGACTCGTATCATCGAGCATAAGTGGTTCGAGTTCGGCAAGGACGCAGAGGGCAACGATCTGCCTAAGACAGTCATCAGCCGTGAATTTTCCTCTGAGTGGGAGCCTGGCGATGAGCCTTACTATCCTGTCAATGATGCTAAGAACGGCGCACTGTATGTACAGTATAAGACACTTGCAGATAAGGAAGAGAAGGTCATCTTCGGCGGTAGACTGGGTGAATATAAGTATTATGATATGGACGCTACCATCGCCGCTGTGTTGGAAAAGTGCGAGCAAATTTTATAATTATTATTACCGCCCATCGGGCAGTTGCCATTCAGATTAAAGCCTCCACGTAGCGATGACGGGTGTGCAAAGAATTCTTGGAATCAAACTCTTAGGGTCAGACTCTATGAAATGCTAATAAAATGTATGTGGGGTCTGACTCCATAAAGAAAAAAATAAACATTTCTAAAGAATTCGCAAACAAAATAAGGGGAACAGTAAGTTTCCTGCGTTGCTCGAACAATTACACATCTCTCCGTGGTGAGCAACAGGCAACGATCTCTTATAATCGGATGAGATGTGATAAATATTGAAGGAAAGTGATGCTTATGAAGCAAAGAGTAAAACAACTTGCAATAACTGAGAGATTAGTGAAAATGAAAAAGATTGTTGCAGTAGTTATTATAATGTTTATTTTTTCGATAATAATTTTGGGGGGAGGAAGTAAATTAGTGTTCTCAAAAATTTGTGAACGAAGAGAAACAGCATGGCCAGATTTGGGAACAGCAGATGATGAGCAGTATGAGTGGCTTACCGAAGCATATAAAATAAAACGAAAAAATAATGAAAGAATTGTTATTATGGCTTCTGATGGAACAAAGCTGGAAGGTCATTATTATGAGAGAAAGAAGAATGCTCCATTGGTGATTTTCTTTCATGGATTTAGAGGTCATAGTTATGTGGATGGTGTGCCGATTTATAAAATTGCGCAGAAAGAAAAATGGAATGTTTTACTTGTCAGTATGCGTGCACATAATGAAAGTGAAGGAAATATTTTTACATTGGGGGTGAAGGAACGTTATGATTGTGTAGATTGGGCTAATTGGGCTGCAAAACATTTTGGAAGAGAAACACCGATATTTCTTATGGGAATTTCAATGGGTGGAGCAGTGGTCACAATGAGTAGTGATTTGGATTTTCCAGATTCTGTTTGTGGAATCATTGAAGATTGTGGATTTACAACGTCAACAAAAATGTTAGAGTTACATTGTAAGAGCTATTTGCCTAAAGGAATGCCAGTAGAGGTATTCAAAATTTTTGCAGATGTGGGAACAAAGCTTTGGGGAGGATTTAATTTAAAAGAGGCTGATGCTTGTAAGGCGGTATCACAGACAAAAATTCCAATTTTAATTATTCATGGAGACATGGATAACTTAGCACCACTATACATGGCAAAAGAAATTTATAATAGTTGTAAAAGTAATAAAGAAATTTATATAGTTCATGGAGCTAATCATGCAGAGAACTATAAAAAAGATCCGGAAGGCTATGAGAATGTAATAGTACAGTTTGTGGGAGAACATTCTGGAGCTTTCCAAAGAACATCATAAAGACAGCAGCCGGAGCAGAAGCAGGCGACGTGGTTGTGGATGAAATTGCGGAGGCATTACGTGCCAGACCCCGGTAAAAAAATATAAACTTTATAAAAGTTCTATAAACAAAAGTTTACATTTTGTGTAGTGTGGGCACATTGGCAATGCCATTTAGCTAGATGTTCGAGTGCTACATTCCAAGTGCCAGACCGTGCGTCCAGCTAAGGGTGTACAATCCGGCGAGTGGAAATCCCGTCAAATAAGCTGTTAACCACAGCATTTGAAGCGAGTCTTGAGCGTATTACAGTAATGTAATGGGCTAAGCGTAGACAGTAAGGTTGCAGGGATAGCTACCCTGCGCCGAAATACTGTAAATCGGAGTGCCGACTCTGTGGACAGAGGGGAAGGCAATATGTGGGTTTATCGTTAACGTGAGGAGCTCCAGGTGCCAGACACCTGGTACTAAACTGTAAACGCAAAATGAACAAAATATGACAAAAAAGCCGAATATTGTCGAATTAGTGTCCGTATTAGGCAAAGTAAAGCCGTGTGAATTTACACACGGTAGCTGCTCAAAACTTCACACACCGCTACGAGGCGAGCAGCAGGCAACAATCTATTCTGATCGGCTGAGATGTGAAGAATGAAAACTATGATAAAATCAATTTGATAGAAAAAGTGAGAAAAAATGAAGACGGCATTACTTATCATGGCAGCCGGTATCGGTAGCCGTTTTGGAACAGGAATCAAACAGTTGGAGCCGGTAGATGATTCTAATCACATCATCATGGACTACTCGATCCATGATGCGATTGAGGCCGGATTCAATCACGTGGTTTTTATTATCCGAAAGGATATCGAGAAAGAATTCAAAGAGGTCATCGGTGATCGTATTGCCTCCATGTGTTCTTCTCATAATGTAACAGTGGATTATGCTTTTCAGGATATTAATGATATTCCGGGTACTCTGCCAGAAGGCCGTACAAAGCCGTGGGGAACCGGTCAGGCAGTGCTTGCAGCAAAGAAGGTCATCAAGACTCCTTTTATTGTGATCAATGCAGACGATTATTATGGCAAGGAAGGCTTCAAGGCTGTTCATGAGTATCTGTTGAATGGCGGTAAGTCCTGTATGGCAGGTTTTGTACTGAAGAACACGCTGTCCGATAATGGTGGTGTGACCCGCGGTATCTGCAAGATGGATGAGGAAAACAACCTGACGGAGGTTGTGGAGACCAAGAATATTATAAAGACTGCAAACGGTGCAGAAGCGGACGGTGTGGCTGTTGCTGTGGATTCTCTGGTTTCCATGAATATGTGGGGCCTGACACCGGATTTCCTGGATGTCCTGGAGCAGGGATTCAAAGAGTTTTTCAAGACGGAAGTAGAGGAAAATCCGCTGAAAGCAGAGTATCTGATCCCGATTTTCATTGGAGAACTGCTGAGTGAAGGCAAGATGTCCGTGAAGGTTCTGAAGACCAATGACACCTGGTACGGCATGACCTACCACGAGGATGTTGCAGCCGTAAAGGACAGCTTTCGGAAGATGCTTGAGAATGGTGTGTACAAGGCTGACCTGTTCAGCGACCTGTAAACGACGATGAAAGAAACGATTGATTTACTCGGAAAGAGCCTCACAAACATCCTGACTGCCTTGTATGAACCGTTTGGATTTTTACTTCTGCTGTCTTTTCTTGCTATGTTTTTTTATCTGTATGCTTATGAGCCTGGCGAAGCCGGAAAAGGTTGGAAGAGTGCCATAGGAACATGGTACAGGAGATTCAAAGAGAGCGTATTTTTCCGGAAACTGTTCTTTCTGGCATTTGTGACGAGTCTGATACTGTTCCGGACATTGCTGAACCGGAATCTGTGGATGAATCCACTGTCCAAGATCATGGGTGGCTGGGGCATCTGGGAGACCGTGAACGGCGAACAGAAGCTGACAAACGAGTGCATTGAGAATGTGATTATGATGATACCGTTCACTAGTATAGTTATGTGGACGTTCGGAGAGAATATTGGAAGCAGTTGGAAGAAGATTCTATGGCAAAGCTGGAAGATAGCATTTATCTTTTCTGTAAGTATTGAGATGCTGCAATTATTGCTCCGCTTAGGAACATTCCAACTATCAGACATCTTCTATAACACAGTTGGTGGAGCAGTTGGTGGTTTGATGTACTATGCGGCAATGAAAATAAGAAGGACATTTAGCAGGTAACGCATAATAAGGTAAGCGTCTGAAATGTAAAGGTATATTAAATATTTGTACATAGAAAAGGATCGCCGGAGAATGTAATAGAAACTGTGTAAGTTTTTCTAACCTGTTCTCAAGATTTTATCAAATGCCAGAATTGTCAGTCAAGGCTGGAACCCTTACCTTGACTGGCATTCCGGCATTTAAAGCAAGGTAGTCAAGCAGGCAAAGGGGAAATTGTCAGACAATTTACTTACACACTTTTTTAGACATTCCCGATCGCCGTGGCATATTCCCAAGGATGCCGTTCCACCAGTTGGATATAAGCGAAGGAAAAAGTGATATTTCGTATTGGAAAGGAGCAACTTATGGACCAAGAACTATTCAACCCACAGTCTTCTTCCGTAAGCTCCTCTCGAATCATTTACACCCCATCAACCTTTGCTAGAACGTCTCTTTTGCATCTGCAGGAGGTCGGCTCTTTGCAGGCTGTTCACCCACATGTATCCCAGAGAGAGGATTTGGTGTCGTTTCTTTGCTTTATTGTTTTGTCTGGCGAGGGAGAACTTTCCTACGAGGAGCAGACTTATCAGCTAGGCCAGGGAGACTGCGTGTTCATTGATTGTCGGAAAGCATATAGCCATTCGACTTCTGACAATCTCTGGTCTCTCCAATGGTGCCATTTCTATGCACCGTCCCTTCCGGCTGTATATGAGAAGTACAAAGAGCGAGGCGGTCGGCCTGTGTTCCATCCGGATGACATAGCTTCGTTTACCAGTCTGCTCAGTGACCTCTACAATCTGGCATCATCTTCCGATTATATCCGGGATATGCGAATTAATGAGAAACTGGGGACTTTACTCACCTTACTGATGGAACAGTCTTGGCATCCAGAGAGTATGACTGTGAGCCGGAAGCGGCTGGAACTTGCAGCTGTAAAGGAGTATCTGGACGAGCATTATACGGAGAAAATCGCACTGGATTACCTGTCAGAACATTTCTTTATCAACAAATTTTATCTGTCCAAAATCTTTAAGGAAACTTATGGAACAACGGTCAATAACTATCTGATCTCAAAGCGGATCACCAGAGCAAAGCAGCTACTCCGCTTTACGGATATGACTGTGGATGAAGTTGGTGTTGCGGTCGGCATGGGAGATGCAAATTATTTTAGCCGGATGTTCCGTAAAGTGGAAGGCATCAGTCCAAGGGAGTACAGAAAGCAATGGTAGATAAGCCGGAAATAATTGAAACACAACGATTTGAGGACTTCCGGGGCTGGCTCTCTGTGCTTGTAGATAGCAAGGTCAACTTCCATGTAGTCCAGATCAATCAGGGATACAGCAGGAAGAAGTTCACGCTGCGTGGACTACACTTCCAAGAGGGAGAGCATGCGCAGGCAAAGATGGTATCCTGCCTGCATGGTTCGATTTTCAATGTGGCTGTTGATCTTCGACCGGGAGATACTTTTGGATACGCCTATGGCGAGATTCTTTCCTTTGAAAATCAGAAACAGATGCTGATTCCGCGTGGCTTCGCCCATGGCTATCTGACACTGGAAGATAACACCCTGATGCAGTGGTGCGTAGACAACGATTTCTGCGCAGAAGCCGCAAGAGCTGTGAGGTACGATTCGGATTTCGCTTGGCAGACCGAGCCATGGCCGGAAGGCGAATATATTGTTTCGGAGAAAGATCAGCGAGCAGAAAGACTGGGAAGTGAGCCGAAGGATTCCAAAGGGCGAGCGGAAAGCCCTTTGGTTCACGCAAAGCCGAACAAATCTAACAGCTGTGTTCAATAACTAGTAAAGGAAGAAGACTTACAATAAGCCATGCCCCGGTATGGCTACGCCGTCCGAAAATGCTGCCTCTACGTGGCGGACGGCAGGCAACGGAGTGTGTCCTTAAAGCACCTTCCGGCTAAAGCATAACTACTATTTTGAAGCGGAGGGAGAAATAAAACATCTAGACTTAGAAAGGACGGTTTGAAAAGCTAAAACCCAATGAACGACTTCGGCCCGAAGCGCCCGATGTCGGAAGATGCACTGTGTGTACCAGCCGATACCGTAAAAACGAAGCGCGGCCGACCGAAGAAGAAACCCGGATATGACAGAGCTGAGGTTATTGACGATCTGTTGGTGAAAGTTGTCGAATTCTTTGGTACGCCCTTTGATGATCGAGAAGAACGGCCGGAAGATGCTCCGACCATTGTGTCTGTGGCGAATGCTTTACAGATAACACCCATCAAGGTTCGCAAGATGCTGATTACAGCCGGATATTATAGCACAGCAATGAGTCGAAAGGTTCAGGCTTTGCAAGATGAAGGTTATAGCATCCAAGAAATCATGGAGGAAACTGGGCTTGGGAAAGCATCTGTGAATGGCTATCTGCCATACACAAAGGGTGCTTACAAGCTGGACAGTCCGACTCTTTACGCAGAGCAGGGAAGACTGTTTCGGACAAGGAAATCCGCTTGTGAGAGCCTAAGGGAACACCTGGAAACTGAGAATGCGGAGATGTACTTGTGGAAAGCAATTGAAGTTTTCTCTAAGTATCCGTTTATTACGGAGAAAGGCTTGCCACTGAAGTACACCGTGAGAGGCGGCGAAATCTTCTTCAATCGAAAAGAGAAGAGCGTGACCAAAGCGACGGTGATGAAAGCATTCCGTCAGGCGAGGCAGATTCAAGCGGAAAAAGGTTTTGTCAAGGGGCCAAAGGAACTGGGGACTTTTGGCGCAAGTTATCTTTACCCAGTATTTCTTCGGATTGGCGTGTGCAAGAAAAGCCCTGATAAAAAATAAAAAATAAGAATTTAGGGTCAATTGGGTTTCAGAATATAAAATTGAATTGAAAAGAAAAATCATCAAAAGTCTTGAGCGTTCTTGAGTGAGAAAGATTCGGAAAGACTTTTTTGGAATATAGATTGGATTAACAAGAAAATAAAGGAGATGCAAAAATGAATTCAGAGGAAAAGCTGGTGGTGCGAACCAGAAAAAACAAGAGCTTCGGAATGATCGTTCAAGAATATCGGCAACGCAACGGCTGGACACAGGAGGAGCTGGCATGGAGAGCAGGGGTCACAAGGGAACATATAGGTCGCATTGAAAGAGACAAGTGTAACCCATCCATTGTGACAGTGGAACAATTGGAAAAAGCATTCCATCTTCCGCCAATGTCACTTGTAAGACTCAAGTTGAATCCGGAAATTCAGTTGTTCTCCGACTCAGAGGAAGAAAAGTGCGTGGGCTATGCTTGTAAGAAACTTGAATATTCGCTTGTCGCAAATCTGACTAAGACGGATATGCTGAAGGCCTGTGATGTGATAAGCACAATTTCAGAGCTGATCAGTCATAATGGCTCAGGTTCGGAGAACGGATAAATTGGCAGATGGACAATACGATCAAACTAAAAGAGACCTCCAAGTCCTTGAGCTGAAGACAGTACAGAGATACAATTATAAATGAAGAAATAAGGCGGATTTTGAAGCTTGAATGTCACATAGCGGGAGGCAGTACATATGGATCAGGCAATGAACAAGGAAACACAGCTTGCAGAGCCAGCTCCGCAGGAACCTGCTCTTGCGCAAGGCGGCTCCAATGTGCTGCGCCGTCACATCAAGGAGAACCCTAGGAAAGCAATCCTTGCCCGTCACCGTCTGTGGCTGGACAGCATCCCGCATGAATATCCCATGCCATATACCCCGTATAAGATCGGGGTGTACATCCGGTATTTCAATCGGACCCGGCATGAGAACTATCTGGAAAAGCATATCCAGCAGTATATGGACGATATTGCCATGTGCCCGCAGTGGACACTGGTGGATTTCTATATAGACAGTGGAATGACCGCCCCGCATATGGAGTACTCCAAAGAGTGGTGCCGTCTGCTGGAGGATTGCTTCACCGGCAAGGTGAACCTCATCGTGACGCAAAAGGTCAGCAATGTGTCCAGTGATTGGAAAGAAATGACCTTTATGGCACGGATGCTGGCGGCACAGGAGCATCCTGTGGGAGTCTACTTTATTTCCGAAGATATTTTTACGCTGGCCTCGTATTACCAACCTGACCTGCGGGATACAGGACTGCTGCCGGAGGGCTGGAAGCCCCTCCCGGCGGATGAACTGGACGAGCCGATGCTTTCGACCCTGCCGAAGCCTGCCATGCTGGAACAGGCCGAGCAGATGAGTCTTGACGAAGAAACGGATGCAATGGAGTGAACTGAGTGGAAAAGACAGAACTGACCAATGCCAAAAAGCAGAATCGGGTGCGGCAGCGCATCTCGCAGGCCTCGATTGATCCGGATAAATACGAGTACATCCCGGCGAAGGAGCAGAACGACCATGTGAAAGCCGACCAGTATCAGCGTGTCGCCATCTACGCCCGTGTTTCCACAGACAACCCCATGCAGACCACATCCTTTGAGTTGCAGCAGAAGTATTACGGGGAACTGGTGGCACAGCATCCTCAGTGGGTGCTGGTGAAGATCTACGCAGACGAAGGCAAATCCGGCACCACCATGCAGCACCGAGACTCGTTTAATGAGATGCTGGCAGATGCGACTGCCGGAAAGATCGACCTAATTATTGTGAAGAATATTTCTCGCTTTGCCCGTAATGTGGTGGATTTCCTGAGCGTCCTTCGCAGACTGGCAGAAAAGAATATAGGTGTGTGGTTTGAATCGGAAGCTCTTTATTCAATGAACTACGATCACCTTCTGACTTTATCGTTTCAGGCACAGATGGCAGAGCAGGAATCCCGTATACGCAGTCGGAGCATGGAGACCTCTCTGCGGATGCGGCTGGATCACGGATTGCCCCTGACCCCGGAGCTGCTGGGCTTTGTGAAGAACGAGGATGGCAAGCTCATTATCAACCCGAAGACCTACAAGATCCCCAAGCTCATGTTCTATATGTACCTGTACGGATATTCCACCCAGCAGATTGCAGACACCCTCACGAAGCTTAGCAAGCGAACCTATCTGGGCAATCTGAAGTGGACTGCCTCCGGTGTGGCAGCCAGTATGCGGAACGAGCGCTACTGTGGAGATGTGTTGACCCGTAAGCGGTTCACCAAGTTCGCAGCGGATGTTCACGACCAGAAGTCTTTCAAAAACCGAGGAGAAAAACCCCAGAGCCATTACAGGGATGACCATGAAGCTATCATCGACCGGAACGACTTTCTGGCAGTCCAGCGCATCATGAACAATGCCAGGTTCGGCGGTACGTCCCTGCTGCCGGAGCTGCAGGTCATTCCGGACGGTCTGCTGAAAGGCTTTGTCGTCGTTCATCCTAAGTGGGGCAGTTTTACCAAGGAGGATTACATCGCCGCTTGCAGGAGCGTGGACAGCAACCCGGAAGATGAGAGCCGGTTAGAGGTGCGGGAGGGCTCCTTCGACCTGACCGGATACGAGGTGGCAGATTTCAAGCTGTTCAGTGACCAGAGCGTCCCTGCCATCATGCTTCACAAGGATAGCATTGCCTTCAGTGTGGCAGGCATCCGGGAGATGGACTTGAAAGACAATTATGTAGAACTGCTGGTGCATCCGCTGCGGAAAGAGATCGCCGTGCGCCCCACCAATAAGGATAACCGCTGTGCTATCCAGTGGGCAAACGGTGTCCGGGGCAATCGTCATTCCCGTTCGGTAGCAGCCAAGGCCTATATCCAGACCCTGTATCAGATCTTCGGCTGGGAGCAGGATAATAACTATAAGCTCTATGGTCGCATCTACCGGGATGGGCAGGATGCCGCCTGCATCTATGCCGGAACAAACGCCAGCGTGTACATCAAAAATAACGAGGTCACCGTGGAGGATGCCACTGGCCAGAACATCAGTCGGCAGGGCAAGTGTATCCGTGGTGTAGTGGGGGACTTCGGGCAGGGTGTCGGCAATGGGTACTATGTAGAAAAGAGCATGACCGAACTTCGGAACCTGACCCGACAGGAGTGGCAGACCCGGCTTGCCGGACAGATGGTCAGCACCGGTACGGAGCTTCAGGTTACATCGTATGATGAATTGCGCAGTTTCATTGAGGAAGAACTGGGGGAGCTGTTTGAGGAGGAAGTACAGAAATGATGGAAGAGAATGCACAGATGAGCCTGCTGCCGGATGCAGTTGGGGCGGCGCAGATGACGATGACGGGTGAAGAAGAAATCGACCATAGTGAATATGAGATCGTCCGCCCGGAGTTTTTCGCCCACATCAAAGAACCGGCCTTGACGGTGAATGTGGACAAGATCGGCGTGAACACCGCCTGTGTTCGCCTGATGCCGGATGTGGAATATGTGCAGATCCTCGTCAACCGAAAAGAGAAAAAGCTCCTGCTCAAGCCCTGCGATGAAATTGAGATCACCGGATATCGCTGGGGTCGGACGAAGGACGGAAAGCGGTATCACTCTCAGCGGACAGGAGAGCTTTTTGTTCTGACCCTGTGTGAGATCATGGACTGGAACCCGGATTATCGGTATAAGGTGCTGGGCAAAATGGTGCAGGCCAACGGAAAAGCCCTGATCGCCTTTGATCTCACGTCCAGCGAATGCTTCCCCAAGGTGGTCAACCGGGACGGCAAAAAGGTTAGCAGCCACCAGTCCGTCTTTGCGGAACAGTGGAGCGGCAAGTTTGGCCCCACCTATTCCGAGAGCCGCCGTTCTCTTGCAGTCAAGACCTTTGATAACTACACGGTCATCACGGTGAACGGGAAGAAAACCGAGGTGCATCCGCAGACACAGCCGCCGCAGGGAAGTATAGGTGATTCCTTATGAAGCAGGACAACGAGCTTGGTTTGCGCATCAGTGCCAAGTACAATCGCATCTATGTCCACCGGACAACGCTGAAAGCCATCGGGAACCCGGAATTCGTGTCGCTGGGCATCCACCCGCAGAGCAAAAAGCTGGTGGTACTGGCAGCAGAAGAATGTGACAAGGAGGCCATTCGCGTCCGGTATACAGAGGACAATATGTTTTGCATTTACAGTAAGGTGCTGTTGGATGGCATCTGCACGGTGGCACTGCAGATTGGAGCACAGGACTCCTGCCTGCTGCACGGAAGGCTGATGAAGGAACAGAATGCAGCCTCCTTTGATATGAACGATATCGAAACCATTACGGAAGCAGAATGAGGGAGAATACATGAAACAGGTCTGGCAAATCGACTCGGAGTTCAAGCGGCTGAGCGTTCCGCTTTCCCCAGAAGAAGAACGAAAACTGGAAAATAGCCTGATTCGGAAAGGTTGCATGGACCCCATCGCTGTTTGGCACGGCTGCATTCTGGATGGGCATAAGCGTTATGAAATTTGCAGCTACGAAGAGATGGACTACAAAACAGTAGAAATGAATTTTGTATCAAGAGAGGATGCCATTATCTGGATATGCAAAAAACGAGTTGAGGAATCTTCTGCGGACAAAACGATTTATAAGTACCTTGTAGGAAAATGGTATAACGCAGAGAAAACAAGGATTCACGCAAAACGAAAAGAAGAACGAAGAAAAAGTCTGGATTTAGCAATCGAGCAAAAAGGAGAGGAAGGACAGCTGGTAAGCATTCCGGTTAATCGTATATCCAAAGTAATAGCAGTGCAGATCTCAATGTCGTATAATTCAGTAGAGTCGTATGGTATGCTGGCAAAATTTTTGGATGAGATTTCAGAAAAGGATGAAGTCTTTTTTACGGCACTCGTTGAGAACAAAATCGTTGTTTCCTTTGAAAAATTGCGGAAGTTGGCACAAATGGATGAAACAAAGTTAATTGGTATCAGGAGAAAACTGCTGCGGGAAGAAGATGTGAAAATGAGACAGAGAAAGCCACACAAAAAGCAGGCTGAGGAAAGGACGCAAGCAGAGGAGAAAAAGCCAGCAACGCCGCTTGAAGTTGGTATCAAAGATATGCCGCAATTCGATCCTGATATGGAGTTTCGTGGATTGGCACTGACGATTCCTACGTGGATAAATGCAATTTCTCGCTCACGGGCCAAAACGAATATCAAAATGGTGTCCAAGCCGACCAAAGCGCAGCTTGCCGTGATCCTGCGCAGACTGGAAGAACAGATCACGCAGACGCTGGAGGTAATTGAAAAATGATTCCTGGAGATATGCTGACAGAAGCACAAAGACGCTGCATTCCGGACGTGTCCTTTGAGTTGATTCCTATCCGAAATCTGGTTTCCAATCAGGAATACCAGCGGCCGCTGTCCGAGAATCATATCCGGAAAGCTCTGGAAGAGTTTGACGTGTACCAGATCAATCCGGTGAAGGTGAGCCGCCGGGACGGTATCAACTATGTGTTTGACGGTCAGCACACTATTGAAATCATCGCCTGTGAGTCCGGTTCCCGTGATACTCCGGTGTGGTGCATGATCTACGATGACCTGAAATATAAGGAAGAAGCCCATATCTTTGCCGACCAACAAAAGCACGTCAAGGCGCTGTCCTCCTTCGAGACCTTCAAAGCGCACATTGAAGCGGATGACCCCAAACAGAAAATGATCGAGGCTATTGTACAGTCCTACGGACTGGCAATCACCTCGACCAAAGCAAAAAACGGTATCAGTGCAGTTTCCACACTGGAGCGCATCTATGACAAATACGGACAGGCTGTTCTGGACAGAACGCTCCGACTGGCAGCCGCAACATGGGAGGGCGAAAACAACTCCTTCTCCGGCAACATCCTGATGGGTATCGCCCGCATCGTTGTGGCCTACGGCGATACCGTCCGGGATGATGTGTTCAAAGACCATGTGGGGCGGGTTTCGGTGAAAGCGATTATCCGTGCGGCCAAAGAACGCCGTCCCGGTGCTCTGGGTTATTCCGAGGCGATGATCATTGAGTACAATAAGAAAAGTAAGTTCCGCCTTTCGCTGAAAACACTCTATGGCGGAAAACAGACCTCAGATGAGGATGAATTTGGAGAAGAATAAGGAGGAGAGAACATGGCACAGATCACATCTGCAATGGCAGCAAAATATCTTCGGAAGCTGAACGAGGAGCACGATGCATTGCTGCAGAAAGAGAAAAAATCCGATACCTATACCGTTTCGGTGCAGGAAAAACCGGAAGACGTTCGCCTGGAATATGACTATGCTGCCGTGCAGCTCCAGCTCCGGGAACTGGAAGATAAGATTCGGAAGGTCAAACACGCAATCAACCAGTTCAATCTGACACAGGACGTTCCGGGGTTCAACATGACCATCGACCAGATGCTGATTTATATTCCGCAGCTCACGGCACGGAAAAATAAGCTGAACCGTATGCGCAGCCGTTTGCCGAAGGAGCGTGTGCAGGGCGGCATGAGTCGGATGTCCGGCATCGTGGAATACGAATACAGCAACTACGATATCAAGCAGGCAGAAGCAGGCTATGCAGAGGTTTCGGATGAGCTTGCCAGAGCGCAGAATGCGCTGGATGCTATAAACGCCTCAGTTGCATTCTCCGTAGAAATTGAATAAAAGCTTTCAGGAATTGCGCTTTTGCGTTGGTTTTTTAAAGAACAGCACAGAGCGTGATTTGAAAACCTGGACAATAAGAATAAAGGGTGAGCAGCCTTATAAGCGAGCTGATGTTCAGTGTTGTAGTTGCAGTTTTCCGTTATTATTTGTTATGCGATAAGGTTCAATGTTTAGCGGTCTGCGGATCAACCTGAAGAAAAAATCTGTCCAAGGACAGAGGAGGTACGGTTACAATCTGTCCGCTTTATTGTATATGACTTCGGTTATACTGTTGTATGTCTGAATTGAAAAAAGGAGAAATAGTGACCATGAAAAGAATAATCCACAGAGAAAGATCTGACTTTCTTGAACTGGAACGAGACAGTGCGCGGAAAGTGATTTTCCTTGATATTGATGGTGTACTGAACCAGGATAACGGTGGAGCTAAAATCGAAGAACAGTTCGTAAGGAGGCTGGCGCACATTGTGGAAGAGACTGGTGCAGAAATCGTTCTGTCCTCTTCGTGGCGCGGTGCTTATGTGAGTCATGTAGACCCAGAATAAAACTACCAGAATGAAGATGTGGCATTGCTGATCTCTATGCTGGAACAATATCATCTGAGCATTATGGATGTGACACTAGATTTAACCAGCGGCGCCTATGCACGACCCTTTGAAGTTCGTGCATGGCTGCTGGAGCAGGGCAATCTGGAACGGTTTGTAATTCTGGATGATGACATCTTCTGGGCATGGAACTGGCCGGGAGATTCTTTTGTCTGTACAACACATCTGAATGATAAGGGAAAATGCGTTTACGGGATGACAGATGAAGATGCAGAGAAAGCAATTGAAATCCTGAACAGACCGCTGGTCAAATATAGCTTTTAGGTGGAGAAAAGAAGATGGAAGATTCACTGGATGAACTTGTAGAGAAAACAGAAACTGGGTATAACCTCGTTGTGACGCAAGAAAACAAACAGACATGGCTAGGACTTATCCGAGATGCAAAAGCAGCGGCGCGTAAGAGATATACGGAGTTATACTCTGGAGCATCTGTGGATTCCTCTATGACGGCACAGATTTGGATAGAGGGATTTCAAGCAGGTTATATCGGGGGCTGCATCGGAGCTTTCCTTGATGTTGACCAGAATCAACAAATGGATTTGGAAGGACAAGCTGAAATAATACTTTGAGAATTCAGGAACGCTTGAAAATAATGGAGGCACACAAATGTCAGCAAATAAGGAATACGGGGCGCAGTATGGCTATGTCTTTGCGGGCGGAAGTGCGGCAAATCTGCAAAGCTTTCTGATGCTGTCTGATTGATAAGGACGAAGAAGCTGTACAGTAGTCGCAGCGGACAGTAGAACCTCTTGCAAGACTTTTAATGGGTGAGGATGAGCAAGAATGGATAAGGTGAAAATAACGAAAGATAATTTGAAATTCTTATTGGATCTTCTGGATGAAGCAGAAAGAATATCTTATGATCGATGCAAGGCAGAATCTCCGGGAATAGAGGTTGATAAGTCACTTGGGTGTGCAATCTGGATGCATGCATTTGAGGTTGGTTATATAGAAACTCTGTTGAAAGTTAAATACAAGGATTGTGCGGTAAGCGATGAAAGCGTTGAAGATTTGATAGCAGAACTGAGACAAATTAGAAGCGAAAATAAGTCGATTCGGGACTATTTGTAATGTAAAGTAAATTTTCTGATGCTGATGATACAGAAAAAGAGGCAAGTTGTATGTCTGGCTATAACGAAATTGGTGCGATGAATTTCGTAAATGGATTCCTGTTGGCAGGTGGAAAGGCTGATGCCCTGCGTAAGAGGCTGATGCAAGAATATGATTTGGATGAAGCTACAGTCAACTGGCACATCGAGCAGGCACAGCAATGGGTGGCACAGGACAAAGAAAAGCAAAGCACCGTAGATGGAGGAGAAAATGGATAAATATATGTACTTGCCCAATATGACACAGGAAGAATTTGTTGAGCATATCGAAGACAAAGATTTCTTTCGTAAATACGGAAATCCCGTGATTATTCGTACAGGATCTGGAGATGACTGCGTGGCTATGAGTGCGCAGCTGTATGATAGAATCGCAGAAAAATGTGGCTTGCCGGAAACTAAGGAGTTGATTGAGCGTGAACCGAGAACTTGATGGTTGCTATTTCCGTATTGTGCGGGATGGCGTGGGGCAATCTGTGTGCGTTACCGATCTGACGAAGGAAGAGCGCGATATACTGTTGGCAGACAAGGACACGCAATTTTTGAAAAATCTATGCTGCTATCTGGCAGATCGAATCCAAGAACTGGGAGATATCATCGAGGAGCAATCCCGGCAGCTTCTCATGGATGATCTGGCAATAGGGCGGACATCTGGCGAGGAAAATGGTTGGATTCCAGCAGAAGATGTGCGGCTGCATTTTACGGAAAGAATATGATGTCGCAAGGAAAGAAGGCTGACGGATGAACGCATTTGATGTGGACTACTGGATCGGTGTCATGTGTAGATGCAGTTGGACACCGCGAACATTGGATGAAAAGAGCCAGCATGCTTTGTTGCACTTATTTCACCTGACCGACCAGATTGCATCTGTCGGTAGGGATAACCGTCGTGAGTTCTGGATTACAGCGAAGCGCGGGAGCGTCGAGGATTTTCAACTGTATTACGATGAAGATGCTACCGAAGAAGAACTTGCGGAAGCCATGCAGGAGCAATATCCGGAAGATGAATACTGGTACAAGTTTGTATCAGTGCATCATACAGGTTGCCGAAAAGGGGAGTTCTTTGGTGTGTTTTTGAACGGTAAACCCGTGCTGAGCATGAATGACCCCAATGAAGACGGAAATCCGTTCAATGCAATCGAGCTGCTCGACTGGCTGATCCAAATGGCAAGTGGTGTTCTGGACAAGCTGCGCGCAGGTACTTATAATACTGAGATTCAGGAAAAGCTGCCGGATGACTATAAATATGGCGTAATCTCCCGGAAGGACTATTGGGATATTTACCCGGAAGACCGTGCAGATTACCGCGGCGCATTTAAAGATTGGCAGATTGAAGAATTTTTGCGATGCAAGGATGAGTTTTTGGCGGATCATATACCGGGAAACTGCATGCGGCATATCACAGCCCGTGATTTTTATGAGGCCTGCGCAGTGTGCTATAAAGCGGTTCGGATGGAGCAGCGTGTGCATTTTCCTTTCAGGGACGCCAAGGAGGAACACCTGCGGTATAACGGAACAACGCCGAAAGAACTGTATTATATGTTCGCAGACGGCCGGGATGATGGTCTGTCCGGTGTGCCATTGGATGATGCCGCTGCATTTGCAGAATGGCGCGATCAAAAAGGGCCATGCTATGAATTCAACGGGCACCATCCATGGGAAATCATACCATCCGGTTCTGTGGAATATAGTATGCACCTGCAGGTGATGAAATCACCAAACGGATTTTATTACGGTCTCTACGGCAGCACTTATCATCGCAGCAAAGATACGATTCACAGTTACCTTGCCATGCGCAAGGCAGGACTGCCAGTAAAAATCTACGATGGATTGAAGATGGCAGCGCGCTTTGAGGAAACCGATGTGATCGGCATTGTGCCGCAGGGCAGGTCAACTTCCTATGTTGATCGTATTATGCAATACGAAATTACGGATGCTGTACATTTGTCCGATGACGAGAAATCGGAGCAGGTTGCAGCCAAAACCATCTGGCAAGCGGAAATCGAATGCAAACTTCTGTAAGGGAGAAAACTGTAATGAGTGATATGTTGATAGATATTCAATATGATCCAGAACAGAATAATTACATTTACAGCTTCCGGATGTCCGAGCAGAAAAAGCATGATTTGGAAAAACGGCTGCAAAGCTACGGCGCGACGCTGGAAGAAGCAATACCCAATTATTTGCAGGCTGTTATGAATCGGGAAGTTAAAAACACTTAGCCATAAATAAAAATGTCTCCCCATGGGACACATCGAAAACGAGAGGTGTGGGGAGTCCTGTCCTTATTATTATATATGTTAGAATTGAAAGTTGCAAGGCGGTGAGCACATGATTTATATCACAGGGGATACCCACGGAGACTTCCGAAATGTAGCGCGGTTCTGTGAAAAAATGCAGACCAGCAAAGACGATGTTCTGATCATTCTGGGTGATGCAGGCATTAACTATTATGGCCCCGAACAGGACGAGCGGAAGAAAAAGTATCTGGAATCGCTGCCCATTACGATTTTTGCAATCCATGGCAATCATGAAATGCGGCCGCAGACGATCCCGACCTACCATGAAGCAGACTGGAATGGTGGTAAAGTTTACATGGAAGACGACTATCCGCATATCCTGTTTGCCAAGGATGCGGAACTGTATGAGTTGAACGGCCTGTTCACTTTTGTAGTTGGCGGTGCATATAGCGTGGACAAGAATTACCGCCTGCTGCACGGCCTTGCATGGTGGCCGGATGAGCAGCCGTCAGATGAAATAAAACGTCAGGTGGAAGAAAAGCTGGAGGGGATGGACTGGGAGGTTGATGTGGTTCTGACCCATACAGCACCATTAAAATACGAGCCGACAGAAGTATTTTTGCCGATGATCGACCAGAGCACCGTGGATAAGTCAACAGAACAGTGGCTGGACAGCATCGAGGAGCAACTATACTATGATAGATGGTATTGCGGGCATTACCACACCATTAAGAAAATCGATAAAATTCAATTTATGTACAACGATTTTGACGAATTTCCTGAAAATGAAGATGACGAAATCGATGATGAAGATGTACTGTGTTATGAATGCAGTTTATACAGAGATAACTCATCTTTAGATGAAAATGGTGAATGGGTAAATTGTTGTCTGGAGTGTCCACTTAATAGAATGAACGATGATTAAATGCAGCAGGAGAAAATAACATGGAAACAATGAAATTGGAGCAGCTGATTCAGGCAACGAGTGGTCTGAGTAACCGGAAAGAAACACCGGTTCTTGTCAATGGACAGCCGATCACGGAAATTCGTATTTCCATGAAAGATGGTGCCCAGTGCGTAAATCTAGTGTCAGAAAATTCTGACGCAGAAGCATATGATGTGCGCTGCGCCTTTGATGAAGAACATAATGAATGGCTCTATGTGATTTCTATGCCGGAAAAAGATAAGATGGTACTTGAAGAAATCTGCAAAGGTTATAAAATAAAGATAGAAGATTTGGTGCGGCAATTTTACCTGTGGGTGATGCGAGAGCCGGAGGCTGCAGCGCAGTGGCTGAATGGTGAAGCTGAAAATAAGAAGGTGTGAAAATGGGACGGCAGGATAATGTTGAGATTTTTGAAGATACGCAGCGGTTGTGCAGCAGTAACGAACGGCTGATCTCTGCAATCAAGAATTCCAGTGCAGGGCAACAATGTTTTTCGGATAAAGGGCGCCATTGGTATGGCGCCGGATATCGGATTTATCAGCAACCGGCAAAAGTTATAGTGAGCCCCAAACGCACTCTGGAAGCAGCGGCATCTTACGCATATGCCGGAAAGAAAGTGTGCGTTCTGAATTTTGCATCAGCGACCAATCCGGGCGGCGGCGTGATCAAGGGCTCGTCTGCACAGGAAGAGGCAATATGCCGCTGCTCCACGCTCTATCCGAACCTGAAAGAACAGCGGATGTGGAATCAGTTCTATTCACCCCATCGGCGTGCCCGTGACCCGCTGCATAACGATGACTGTATTTATACGCCGAGTGTGATGGTCTTTAAATCAGACACGGATTATCCGCAGTTGTTGCCGGAAGAAAAGTGGTATTCGGTCAACGTTCTGACCTGAGCTGCACCCAACTTGCGGGAGCGTCCCGGCAACGAAATGAACGCCGGGGACGGCGATGCCGCCGTACATATCAGCAGAGAAGAACTGCAAACACTGCATGAAAAGAGAATGCGTAAAGTTCTGGAGATCGCATGGAGAAAAGGAAACGAGGTTGTTATCCTTGGTGCATTTGGATGCGGTGCATTCCGCAACCCGCCGGCGGTTGTGGCACAGGCGATGAAAACGGTAGTACAAGAATACCGGATGAATTTTGAAATAATTGAGTTCGCTGTATACTGTACAACGCAGTATGACACGAATTATCGTGTGTTCCAGCAAGTTCTTGGCGGCATGTGAACTGCTGCATATGGTCGGTGCGGAGACCTTAAACCCGCACGAGTGCAGGGGAACGCTGCGTAAAAGCCAGGAGATGCGGCGTGCCGGATGGTGCGCCTTTCTCCGTATAATAGACTTTTAGAGAATTTTGCTTCAAACGAAATAAAAGCGAAATTATAAAACGGAAAATTCGCTTATGACGAAACAAGGGCTGTTGTAATAGCTGGAGGCAGGCATGAGATATTACATAGCAGACTGGCACTTTTATCATAAAAATTTGCTGACGGAAATGGATAACCGTGACTTTGAATCCATGGAGCAGATGAACGAAGTGATGATAGAAAAGTGGAACATAAAGGTCCATGCTCGGGATGAGGTGGTGATTCTTGGTGATCTGTCTCTTGGCAATGGAAAGGAAACCAACGAAATACTGTGTCGGCTGAAGGGACGGCTCTACTTGATTCGAGGAAATCACGATGAGAGGTACTTAAGGGACAAGGATTTTGATGTATCCCGATTTGAGTGGGTCAAGGATTATGCGGAACTCCATGACAATAAGCGAAAAATCGTGTTAATGCATTATCCGGTATTCTGCTATAACGGCCGGTTTCGACGTGGGGAAGATGGAACGCCGCTGACTTATATGTTGCACGGGCATATCCATAAGACGGAGGATCAAGTGCTGGTGGATAAATTTTGCGCAGAAACCAGAGCCACGATGCGGAAAAGTGCCCATCAGGAAACAGCGCAGCCAGTGCCGTGCCAGATGATCAACTGCTTCTGTATGTATTCGGACTACACGCCGCTGACGCTGGAAGAGTGGATAGAGTATGACCAAAGACGGCGTACCTTTCTCTGTGAGGGGAACGATTGCTAAAAATTTCGCTTCAAACGAAATTAAAACGAAAATTTGAGTTGATTTGTTTCGCGTTACAGGGTATAATCACAGTAGATCATCATTTGGAGGTGCGTTATGGACTATTTATCTTGCGCTGACGCTGCTGAAAAATTGGGGATTACGATCCGTAGGGTTCAGCAGATGTGCAAACAAAGGGAACTTCCGGGAGCAGTAAAGGAAGGCCGGATTTGGATGATTCCGATAAATGCGGTTTCGGAAGATTTAAACGCAAAAAAGAAACCTTTGCCCATAGGTGTCTCTGATTTTAAGGCTGCGACCACTGGCTACTACTATGTGGATAAAACTCTACTGATCCGCGATTTTCTTGATGCAAAACCGATGGTATCGCTTTTTACTCGCCCGCGACGTTTCGGTAAGACGCTGAATATGGATATGCTCCGTGTCTTTTTTGAGAAAACGGCAGAGGACACTTCGGTTTATTTTAAAGATAAACAGATATGGCAGTATGGCGATTTTTATACAAGGCATCAAGGTCAGTATCCAGTCGTCTTTCTGACGTTTAAAGATGTGAAATGCTTGACATGGGAAGAAACTTTTCAGAAAATTCGAATATTGATTTCTTTGGAATTTATACGCCATAATGAGCTGGAAAACAGTTCTGTACTGACTACGTATGAAAAAGAACAGTATCATCGTCTCGCCAGTGATAATGCAACAGAAGTCGATTGCCAAATGGGGTTGCAGCTTTTGTCACTGCTCTTGCATAAGCACTACGGCAAGGAATGTATTATTATTATTGATGAGTATGATACGCCGATTCAACAGGGGCATAATTGCAATTTCTACTCAGAAATCGTAAACTTCATGCGCAATTTCTTCTCTGGCGGTCTCAAAGATAATCCGCATTTGGCTTTCGGATTTCTTACAGGAATTCTGCGTGTAGCTAAAGAAAGTATCTTTAGTGGCATGAATAATTTGAAAATCAATTCAATCTTGGATGAAAGCTATAGCGAATATTTTGGCTTCACAAAAGAAGAAGTGAAGGATATTCTGAGCTATTATGAAAAGGAAGAAAAATATCAGGAAATTTGCGATTGGTACGATGGATATCGATTTGGCAATACTGAAATCTTCAACCCATGGTCAGTTATTAATTACATTGCAGATAAGTGCTTTCCTAGAGCATTTTGGCAGTCTACAGGCAGCAACGAGATTATCGGAGAAATCATTTCGACAGCTACACCGAAAACCACAGAAGACCTTTATAAGCTACTCTGCGGTGAGAAAATTACAACTTTTATTGATACCAGTGTGATTTACCCCGAAATACAGAATAATCCCTACAGCATCTATAGTTTCCTACTTATTGCAGGGTACTTGAAAGTTGCGTCAGTCTACCCACAAAATGATGGGAATTTTATGTGTGATGTTGCAATCCCTAATAAAGAGATTGCATTTGTGTATGAAAAAGAGGTTTTAAATCGCACAAATCAAAATAATATCTCTATCTCAATCAGTCAAGCCATTTTTTCGGGAGATACGAAAAAGTTGCAGATTCTTCTGGAAGAGTTTATGTTGAAAAGCATATCTTCTATGGATGGAGTGAATGAGGAATTTTATCATGGGATGATGCTGGGGTTATGTGCTGTCCTCGGAAATCGTTATCGAGTTCGTTCTAATAGGGAACCGGGTCTTGGACGTTTTGACATTCAGCTGATGCCTTTGGTGAATGGTATTCCGGGATTCATTTTTGAATTCAAGCATACTAGCGATGCACATGTGGATTTGGGCTCCTTGGCAGAAAATGCACTTCAGCAGATTGATGAGAAAAAGTATGATACAGAGCTGCGTGATGCAGGCATCAATTCAATCATAAAAATAGGAATTGCATTCCAAGGGAAAAATGCTGTAGTAAGACGAGCATAACTTTTGGCCCATGAGATTTTCACGGTAAATAGGCTTTGGAAAAAGCTGCATATTAGGAGTGAAAATAATAAAATGATTGATAAGCCGGATGCCGCAAACTATGCAATGGATACAAGAGGGCGGATATTGATAAAAACAATCATGGAGATAGTAGATAGGTCGGCGATAATTCGAAATGGTTTACGGAGTTTAGAATGGCCATATGTAATAGCTCTGCCTGGAAAAAATCGGAAAAGTTATTACCGCTACAATCTTGAAAATCCTTACTTGCTTGAATTGGTAGATATGGTAGAGAACTATATAGAATGGAATCCGAAGCTGGAGTGGCTATCTCCAAAAGAAAGAGAATACATAAACGATTATGGATTCAGATATACAAAAGATGAAAAGAAAAAGACGTGGAAAATAAATGGCGGTGGTGTTGGAGACTATATGTCGGATTGGTATATCTGGATCACTGGAAAAGAAAAGATTGTAAATCTGCCGCGGCATCGTTGCTAAAACATCAGATGGAAAATAGATGGAGGAGTATTGATGGATTCTTGATTTGATTCAAAAATATTTTTATATATTGTGAACGATTTTCCATATTCGAGGGCTGCATCTATTGATTCTGTGCAGTTGCAGTTAAAGAAGGGAAAGCTTGCATGAGTGACCGTTAGCAATGAAATCATTATACAGTTTTCCGTGTTGGTCATAAAGCAGTTGGAATTTGCGCAACGCATTTGTTGGAACATTGTACAGAAACAGTGGAATGAAATTATGGTTATATTGTTGTAATGACGAAAATGCTATGGTGCTGAAAGGAAAATGTGCTCTATGCTAAGGTGGTTACATATTTCGGATCTCCATTTTAATAATGATGACATGAGCACAATTTCTCTGCGTGAAGAGTTACCACAATTTTTGAGAAAGAATAATCTTCTTTGCGACTATGTTTTCTGTACTGGTGATATTCGTACAGCAAATGCGAATCCTAATACGTTTACAGATGAAGCAGCAGAGTATTTGATCGATCTTTGCGCCGCAGTAGGGCTGACAACAGATAGGTTGTTTATTGTGCCAGGAAATCATGATGTGGATAGAAATTCGGATGGGCGAGATGGTGCGATAAAGAAAATCAGCTTTCAGCGAGGGGGATATTATGATCCCAAATACGGAACGATCAAAGACGAAGATTTGAAGTTGATCTATTCTGGCCAGAAAGATTTTCGCAATTTTCTTTCTAAATTGTATCCTGCTAGTCGCGTGGAAAAGTATTCGAATCCCCTACAACCTCATTTTAATATAGAAACGACTGAGTTTAATGTCCTACATATCGACTCGACTTTAACATATACCCAAAATCAGGAAGCAACAGATTTGATTATAGGAACGAAATTGTTGCAAAATGCATTAAAGGAGCTTAACCCGAATAAGCCGACCATTCTACTTTCACATTATCCCTTTACAGCACTTCTTCAAGAAGAGAAAAAATATGTACGGGAATTGCTGTGGAAAAAAGGCGTGCGCTTATGGCTGGGAGGTCATGAGCATGATCATATGGTTCATCCGATTGACTACCTCGATTCTCTCCAAGCAGGTGAACTGCGTATGGAAGAACGGAGCCGTGCGACAGTGTTGATTGGTGAAGTTGACGAGAATACACATACAGGTTATGTGACGGCATACACATGGTTTGCGGAAGGATGGGCGAAATATCCAATTCTTTGGCACGATGGGAGAAAAGAGGACCAGTATCCTTTTCAATTAAGGCTTCCGGGTGATAATGGCCAATCCCGTGAAGCCGTGAAAGCGAATCGGGCCAACACAGAGTTTGTCGGTAGAACAAATGTCATTGAGAGCATCCTTCCTCGCATTGAGGGCGTGGGAGAGGATAGGCTAAAAGAAGTGTTGAATCATGCGTGGATTACAGAAAAACCACATTTAATCCTTCTTGCAAATGGTGGCATGGGAAAGACAACCATGCTGCTTAATATGTGTGAAAATAGCGAGAACGTGAATTTATATATCCCGGCTGAACGTTTGGTGGCCATGAGAATGGGGATAAAAAGCTACTGTGTGCGATCCTTATTTGATGGCGATGAAGCGCGATTCGAGGAATTCTGCGGAGTTAAATATTCTCAGCCAAGTTTGGTTCTGCTAGTCGATGGCCTAAACGAGATTGATGCGAAAACAGAACGAGATTTTATTAATGAAATAAAGGCACTGAATTTGCTCGAGGGAATTCAGTTTGTTGTTTCTTCAAGAACAAACTTTACTGCGCGTTATAGCATGACCGGATACAGCGTGCGGCAACTGGTTCCATTGAGTGACGAGCAAATAGGGACCGTGTTCTCCGCCGAAGAATGGTCTGGAATCAAAGATACCTTTACATTGCACAAACTATTATCTAACCCGATGATGGTTACAATGTATAAGGAAATCTGTCCAATTATAAAACAGTACGAAAATGAAGAATGTTTGGACTGGATTATTCCAATTAAGAATTCGTCGGATTTGTTGCATAATTATTATGTTGCACAAATTGCTGTCTTATTGCAGAGAAGCGGTGTTGATGGGGAAAAAATACAAATTGCGTATCAAGCTGTTTTTGAAATTCTTCCTGCATTGGCGTATGAATTCGATATCTCGTACTGCTTAAATAAGAGTAATGTGGAATGCCGGGGACTTCTCCAAAGAATCTTGAAGGAGCACCATGTAAATGAAGAAAAAATTCTGCCGCTCCAGGAAAGATTCCGTGACTATGATTTGCCAGCACTCAAATTTGGAACGGTTTCTGATTTTTTGACTTGTCAAACGAATTTGTTGTACAAAAACGATACTGTCACTGCATTCCCACATCAAATTTACAGAGACTATCTGTCTGCAACCTGGATTTTACAACAGACAGAACTTGAAAAGTATTGGAATGGCAGAGCAATACCGTTTCCGGTTATGGAACATATCCGGAATCTTTCTGGAAAGTACTGGGACGGTCTGGCTGAACGGATTCACGTAATAGGAGAAAATCGTGATGATGCATTCCAGCTCGTGAGAAATCTTCTGGACTGTTTCCCTTCTTCTGAAACTGGAGGGTGCGCGAATTATTCAAATCTCGATTTAAGAGGTTTACAAATTCCCAATGCTGTAACAATGACTGACGATAGGATTTCGTTACGAGGAGCAAAGATAGACTGTGTGTCAGTTGGAAAATCTTCAGAACATGTGACACTTTATACGCATCTTCGCTTTTCGCCACAGAATGAATTTTTGGCGGCAGCTTCAAATGGGAAAGTATTTGTATTTTCATTACAAACAGAAGAGTCGCTCTTCGTTTATTCTATCAGCAGTTCGATTTCGCGAATCGAATTTATAGGTGGGTATTTGTTTGTTGTAACAGGTGGATCTAATACAAGTATTCATGTGTTTCAGAGAAAGGACGAATGGGCATACTGCGGAAAGATTTTGAATCCAGCAGAAATGCACTGTGACATCTTCAATAGCCGTTTTCGGCTTGCAATTCTAAAGGATGATGTCCTGTATTTTTACTACAACAATCGAGAGGTACGTTTTTCTCTTACAGATTGTAGACGTATTTATAACAAGCAGAAACAGAATGCATGGAAAAATCCAGTTAACGGAATTGATGTTTCTTTTCTGAAAGCAAAGGATAATGCACAGAAAAATCGAAAAGCCGGCGTGAGTTGTCAGACAGAGAGTCAAGGACTTAGGGCAACGGCCACTGTAGAAGGCGATTTAACAATAACAAGTGGTAACGAGGTTCAAGCAATCCTTGCGAGAGGTGTTACGTGCTTAAAGGATGGGGCTATTTCAGGGAATGGAAAGTCTGCGGCAACACTCAGCTATGAATTGAGCAACGGAAAACGAAAAATACAGTTGTGGGATTTGGATAAAAAGATCCGAGTTGGTGATGTCTTAGCACCAAGTGCTGTTGAGCAGGTTCACTTGTCTGAAAATGGTGCATTTATACTTGGAGAAACTGATACGAAGACTTGGGTTTACAATGTGGAAAAAAGAACATCTAGACTGTTCAATGAACACTTTGTGTCAGATCAACATGGAAAAGTTTCGACCTATGACACTAAGGTTTTGAGAAAGGATACAAATCTTAACATCTGTCTCTATGATTTAAAGACAGATGAAGTGTTAAATGTAGAGAATCCCTGTAAGGATGCTAAATTAGCTTGTTTTATGCCGGATGGCTCGATTGCAGCTGTGGGAAACAATATTCGAAAGGTAAAATTCAAAAATATTCGTACAGGTAATTATTCTGAGGTCAACAGTCAGAGTACACCAGTGATCGGTATCAGTAGTTTCAAGAATGAGCCGTTTATAGCGGTTGCTACGCAGGACAATGTTATTAGCATCTATCATATCGGGGATTGCATGAGAAAGCGAATTCTCGATAAGATGGTCGGAAATTATATGATGGTTGTCAGTCCTGAAAGTACGGTGATTGCCTGTTCTAACGGACGTAAAGCACTTCAGACGTTCAACTATTATGAAAAGACTGTAGACGGACAAAAGAGGGGATGGTGGTATAGTAACCCATATTCATCTGAAGATCCTACGATAAACGGAGACGTATTGGATATTGCTTTTAATACGGAAAATCATGAGCTTGTTGCGATTCTTTCCAATGGACAGATTATGTTCTGTCATGAAAAATATTGCAGATTTCATAGCGCCACCGATATTGTTACGAACTTCAATGTTGATGCATATGATTTTCGTGGCTGTATCTGCGATGAGTCAATTAAGAATCAAATTCGCCAAAATGGAGGTTTAGTTGATGCGTAAATACAAATGGAAATGTGGCATTGAAGTCTCTTGACATATACGGCGGCATCGGTCGCATGGGCGGCGGTGCTCTGAGCGGCAAAGACCCTAACCGAAGACATCCACCCAGTGTACCACTACTGAGGCATAATTTCAGCTATTTCGCATAGACTACGGAAGAAATTTCAAACAGACCTTGACGTGATATATATCTTAGTATATACTAAAAATGCAAGGAGGTGCGTTACTATGATGACAGCAAAGTTGTTTGAGAATGGTCGTAGCCAAGCGGTTCGACTTCCTAAGGAATGTCGCTTCAATGGTGACGAGGTTGCGATTAGCAAGGTTGGAGATGCCGTAATCCTTTTGCCAAAGGAAAACAGATGGTCTGGATTCCTGAGTAGTTTGGATTTGTTCTCTGATGATTTCATGAGTGAAGGTCGTGAACAGCCTGCAATGCAGGAGCGTGAATCCTTATGAAATATATGCTGGATACAAACATCTGCATCTACGCCATGAAGCACAAACCGCCAGAGGCAATTAAGAACTTCTTGATGCATGACCCTGACGATATGTGCATTTCAGCAATCACTTATGGAGAACTGATGCATGGCGTAGAAAAGAGTCAAGCGGTGGAACGAAACCGTGTTGCAGTCACGCTGTTCCTTTCTTCTATCGATATTCTCTCGTTTGACCACTACGCAGCAGAGGAATATGGTAAGGTACGAGCAGACCTTGAACGCAAGGGAACGCCGATTGGACCGATGGATATGCTGATAGCAGCTCATGCAAGATCAGAAGGATTGATTCTTGTGACGAACAATACCAGAGAATTCTTCCGGGTAGAAGACTTGGAAGTGGAGGACTGGACGAAGTAAATACCGAAAGCGCGAGAGAGCATCTGTCAGAGCAATCTGATAGGTGCTTTTTTCATGCCCGCCGGGGCCGGGGTCACTTCTCTACGGTGAAGTCACACGGAGACCGGTGGCCCCTTTTCTGTGAAAAACCGCAAAATTCATAGGCCGGGGGTCAGAGGATTAACGGCGCAAAATGAAACAGGAAAATGTACAGGCATCGGAGCTTTCGTTCTGGTGCCATTCTTTTTCCCCGAAATGAACCAAAGTGTGTGAAACCTCTCGTAAACAGGGAGCTTTCGCACATTTTAGCTTGTTCCGGGAGGAGCAGGGGCGAGCGAGAATCGGACGCCGCAACAACAATCCAACCTGGCGGGGCGGTGCCGATTTCCACTTCGCCGCTTTTCGTATGAATTATGAGATTTTTCTAAGAAACCGCCGAAGAAACGGCGAAAAATGAGAATGGGGTGAGGGCAGATGGAAGATTACACGGCTGAGATGATAAGGGACATGGCGTTTTCCTTCTGTCCTCAGTGCGGTACAGCCATTGTACCGAATCATAAAGGCAGACCGAGAAAGTTCTGCTCACCGGAATGCCGGTCACGGTGGAACAACACCCACCCGAAGCCGGAGAACTGGAAGACCGTGCGGTCGAAGATCTGCCAGGTGTGCGGCAGGGAGTTTTCCTACCGGCATCAGTACGGGTTGGAACGAAAATATTGCAGCCGGGCTTGTGCTAACCGGGGAAGAGGAAAGGAGGCAAAAGATGCAGCCGTTGAGTATTGAACGGGATGTCAGAAGAAATGGCATCCGTATGGATTGTGTTTTTGAAGGAATGGCGTTTGATGCTGCCAGGGAGCAGGTGAGGACGCTGCGGCTTTCTGGAACGAAACTTTCTCAGATCGCAGAGCAGACGGGAATGCCTGTGGAACAGGTGATGGATTACTGCCGGGAACTGGGATTGCCGGAAATAGGAAGCTGCCATCTGGTGCCGCCGGGCCGAGTGAAAGAACGCAGATGTCCAGTCTGTGGAAGAATCATCGGGCAGAGTGGAAGAGGTGCGCCGAGAAAATATTGTTCGGATGAGTGCTATGCCGAATATGAACGAAGGAATTATAAACGGGAAAAGGCTGGCAGGGTAGCATTCTGTCAGAACTGTGGCCGTCCGTTTATTCTTGACCGGCAGGAATACCTCGGCCATACAGTGCTATGTAAAAGTATCCGTGAGAACTTCAAGTTGAAAAAGCGCCGTGCTGCAACCCCGGAAGAAAGGATCATATTCAAAAACACTCATGAGGCTATCTGGTGAAAAATAATATTTGTGTTGCCAGAGCACATATCAGTGTGCCTATTGGAGTAGCTTGATATCGTTTCTTGAGTTGCATTCAAATTTCATCTTTTTTACAAAGAAGGACATTCTTTTGTGAGAGTGTTCTTCTTTACTATCTGGAGGGAAAATTGGACTACGAAAATACAAAACTTAAAAATCTCCGCATCGAAAAAGCCAAAGCAGAGCAGAAGCTGCGCTCTTGCCAGCACCGGGAGAAGATCCTTGAGCACCGGATGTCGGAGCTAAACCGGAGAGAGCGTGTGCATCGTCTTTGCACCCGTGCCGGAATGCTGGAAAGTTTTCTGGTCTGTCCGGGAGAACTGACCGATGATCAGGTGATGGAACTGCTGAAAATCTCGTTCCGTCAACCGGAAGTCGTGCTGGCTCTTGCAAAGATGGTGCATGATGTTCACGAACGCAGCAACGTCCAAAACCCTTTAGAATAAAGGGCGCAATTATACACCGTTCCGGTGAAATTGCGGTCTTGCAGACGGCTCGATGAAATCGAAGCTGGCGTTTGTGCGCCAGCCCGATTCCATCCCAAGGAAAACTGCATTTTCCTTGCGCTGCTTTGCAGCTATCCTTTTGCCCGCTACCATAAAATACGCATAGAAAAAGCCGATTGAAAACAGAAGCATTTCCAATCGGCTTATCTTTTTGTTAGGCAGATTTCTTTTCAGCTAATGCCCGGACTTCCTCAATTGAAAGGTCGGTGTACTTTGCCACCTTTTCACAAGGCACACCATCTGCCAACATTGCCAATGCGTGTTTGACCGATGTTTCATGCTCGGTTTCATCCCGCATCTTTTCCATAGCTCTGCACATAGCTGCCACTCCCTTCGTGTCTTCTTTGAAATAACGAACCCTCTGTGCCAAAATGGAATAATTCATATCCTTCGAGTTGGTACAGAAAAAGTCGTGCATCAGTTTTCCTAATGCGGTTTCGTCCTTGATTTGTGAGTTTACATAAACGATGTGAGCCTGATCATTAAAAAACGTTCCAGTTTCCCGAACTGTACGGTCAACATGATAAATTGGAAGGCCGGCCTTTAATACGTCATTTTCGGTGATAAAGATAACGTATGTTTCGTTCAGCGCATCGTAATCATCGCCCGCATCAGTCAGGTTTGCATCCAACAAGCTACTGTTGTACCGTGCGCGCTTTTCACTAGCACCACGGTCGCTGCGCTGCACCTCAATATTATATGCACGGTTTTCCCGATCCACTGCCAAAATATCCAATCGGACTGAACGGCCTTGCAGATTTTTGATGCTGTACTGGCCGTGAACCTCTTTGACGGTCAAGTCATCACGTTTCAAGATGATCTGCAAAAGGAACTCAGCACAAGCACGTTCTTCAAACACCGCAGCCATGAAATCATCATCAATCAGACGTAGCCCACGCAACCGCTGCAAATCTTCTTCATGTTTCCGTTCAAAATCTAGTTCCTGTTGTGATTTTCTTTCCGACATTGGCTCACCAGCTTTCTGCTCACTTATCCAAAATAATAGTACCATAATTCCGTGATTTTTACAAGAGAACGATTCAAATGTCATCAGGAGGTGATGCCTATTCCGTGTCCGCATTTCAAAATTACCATCGTCAAGCGCAGCCAAGGGCAGTCTGCTGTTGCCGGGGCCGCTTACCAGAGCGGCGAACGGCTGTTCAGCGAGTACGACCAGAAAACGAAATTCTACA
>ERZ1673738.937-NODE-937-length-47540-cov-11.782205_pt1 | contig 47540 bp, 43 predicted proteins | sample MGYA00580198_ERZ1673738 | MGnify/ENA primary metagenome ERZ1673738 (study PRJEB41218, sample SAMN15661784) | gut metagenome | host: Homo sapiens | place: Canada: London | collected 2015-08-20/2019-03-30 | study: EMG produced TPA metagenomics assembly of...
ATAATATATATAAAATAATCTAAACGTTGGATATTTACACGGAAAATTACAAAAATATTTTTACTATTGATTTTCTTACTATTTTTACTATTGATTTTCTTACTATTTTTACTTATGATTTTATTAATGCTGAAACTTGAGCTGTAACTCCAGCTCTTAATCCAGCTCTTAATCCAGATTTTATTATTGCTAAACCTCCAGCTAAACTTATTGATAATGATATAAGAAATTCAATTAATGCTTTTGCTTTTCCCCCGTAAAGGAAAGCATAGCAGAGATGCTATTGATTTTCTTACTATTTTTACTATTGAAATTCCTCCAGTTATATTTCCAGCTGTTATTTATGATGCAAAATAAGGTAAAAAGAATCGCTCTTGCTGTTTCCTTTACGGGGGGTGGAGTGAAGAGAATTAATTATATCACTTATCCAGTTGAATTTCCAGTTAATAATTAAGATAATAATCTGGATATTATATATGAAAATCTTATAGATTTTATTACTTATTTTCACTATCACGCCCGTAAAGGAAGGATCACGGAAGAAATCTTATTAATTCTTTTAATATATTTTCAGCTGATAATCCAGTTGTTGCTTATAATTTTAATCCAGTTAAACCTAATGAAATAGCTATTTATGAATTTATTAGAGCTTTTACCGTTTCCCCCGTAAAGGAAATGCAAAGAGAAAATCCTAATTATCTTATTGTTAAACCATATAAAATTAGTATTAATTTTAATCATAGTAAAATTTGAAGATATGCGCGTCATTGAAATTAACGATGTACTTTATAAAATTACAGATAGAGATTATACTTTTATAAAAGAAGAAGTAGAAAAATATTTACTTCGAGAAGAAAATAAAGGTGCTATTAAACAGATTATTGATAGAGTTATCCATTATAATAGGCCAGCTGTTGCTGATTTATCTATTAAAGAGATTAATGAAGGAGAATATGGAATTAAATTTAATGAACAAAATTATTGAGATAATTATATTATAACTATTAAAGTTATTAATAGAATGTTCTATAATAATTTTTTAAAATTCTATAATATTTTTCTAACATAATATAATTTTATTACTTATGAAAATTGTAGATATAAATAACAAATTATATATAGTTTCAGAAACTAAATATAAAGAAATTAAAGCTATTCGTAAAGAATATATTAATAGTATAGGAAAAGATTCTGAACGAAATAGTTATTTAAAATATATTGAATATTTTAATACTTTTGTTAAAGAGAATAAAGGAAATTCTCCTAATACTACTATTATAGATATTAGAATAAATAATAAGTAATTATTAATTAGGTTTAACTTGGATTAAAAATAATGGAAATATTATAAATATTGTTAAAGACAATAATATTAAAAATGAATATGGGTTTATTAAATATAAGAAATTATAGAAATAAGGTACTGAATTTTATAGTAGACATTATATAGTATATAAATGTGAAAGAGAGGCTATTTCTGACAATAAGCAAAATAATGTTTAGTATAGTAAGAATGAATATTGTAGATAAATTATTTATAATGATGGATAAAATTGAGATAATAGTAATAAAGTGTGAAGTTGTTAAATAATAATATGGATAATATATTATATAGTTTATATGATAAAAATACTATTAATATTGGAATAAAAATATGAGTAATATAATAAATTGTATAAAAGAAAATGTTTATAATAGTAAAGTAATTGTAATAAATAATATTTTAGGATTAATTGTTAATGATAGAGAAATTAAAGATGGAGTTTATAGAGAGATAGATTAGATAATATATAGATGCGAGAGAGGGACTATTTCTAATGATCCCCCGGCTACTATTATCGGTCTTGAAGTCCCCCGTCAATGATATTAGAAAATATATTATTTCAAGTATTATAAATATAGTTATTAAAAATAATAATATTCAAGATATAATTAAAACTACTCAACCTCTTATAATTATCAGAATAAATCTTGGAATACAAATAACTAATCTTAATATTGTTATGAAAGTAGGTATCTTAAATTTTATTAATGCTACAATAGTTAGCATAGTTAGTCTTATTGCTATTATTAACAGCGGAGCTAAGTTTATATTCAATAGTGAATATGAACAAGCTATAATTGGTGTTATAGCAGCAGCTATACTTACAATTAATTTAGTTTATCTTGGTACAAGACTTGCAAGGATATTTGGGAAGAAGTAATATTCTTCCCTTTTCTTTTTATTACAAAACCTCTTATACTTGTCAAAATAAATATTGGTATAATGGTTATACCAATCGCAGTAACCGTAGCGAAGTTACTGCGAATAATAATGAAGCTCGTGCTAAAGGAGCACGTATTACAATTATGGAAACTTATAAAGTAAAGTTCCAGCGTATTAGTGTTTGTAGCTATATGGATGTCATCCGTTATCGTATCATTCTCGATACGTTTATTCCTAGCTATAAACTAAACGATGACGGGCAAGTAGTCAAGGATATTGTCAATTATATTGACATTCTTCCAAGTGCTTTAATTGCCCAGGCTATTCGTTGTATACCAAGTCTTGGTATTATCCATGCTTATCTTGTGGAAAAGAGTTTGCGTGAAACTGGCAAACACATTGGTATAACTGCTGCACAATTGCAAGCATATCTTATTAATGCTGATGTTACACTCGAACGAACTGAATTCCATCCTGGCGAGGAATATACTACTACGGATGGAGAAGTTTGTGTTCACAAGTTTGATGGTTATACTACTAATATCACAGATATAGTAGTTACCGCAAATGCCAAGAGCATTGGTGATCGTATTGTCAATTGTATTATGCTTGGCGGCATTTGACATTATAGTGCTTGTAGGAGAAATCCTACAAGCACTATTTTTATTTAACAACCTCTTATAATGGTCAAAACGAAACTTGGTGAGGAAATATCATATTTCCAATTAAGCCTACTTTTATTTATATTAATTTTATTCATTTTATTATTTATGATAAATGATAGAGTATTAACAGAATATTTCCTTTTTGTAGAATTAGGACAAGTAATAGCAATAACTATTCTAATTATTTTAGCAATAATCGGATACATCCAAATAAAGAAAGAAAAATGATAATCATTTTAATAACTATTATTATATTTATAATTATAGAGATAATCTTTAAGATCATTAATAAGGAATAATTATGTTATTAACTATACTAAAAGCTATCGCTTTAATAGTATTATATTTAATAATACTTTATGGAATAATAGTATCAACTAAATCTATTTTTGAAGATTGATACAACCTTTAAATAATTATCATAATAAATATTGGAAAATATGGAAACAAAAGTATGTAAAGTATGCGGACAAGAATTACCTTTATCTGAATTTAAAAAATCACCATTTGCTACAAATGGTATTGCAACTTGTAAAAAATGTATAAGTGAAAAAATAAAAAAAACAAAATTATTTAAAAAAACAACAGGTTCTACTAATAGTGAGTTAGCTAAATTCTCTCCAAGAGAATTAATAGAAGAACTAAAATCAAGAGGATATAAAGGAAAGTTATACGTAACAAGAACAATAGAATTGTAATTATAAATACTTTATAATAACTTTTTGTTACGGGAGATTATCTTTAGTAGGATTTTATATATTTATTTTAACACTAAAATAGAGCTGGAGAGTAATAGTTAAGACTTATAAACAAGAATAATAAGAAAAATAGTAGGATTTTGAATAGGAAAAATAATAATAATTAAAGTTTTAAGAGCAATGTTGAGGAACTGTAAATAATAAGAGTAATGAAAATAGTAGGATTTTGAATAAGTTAGAGCTTCAATGAAGACTATTAAATAATAGGAGGAGGATTAGCAATAGGATAAAGGAGCTGTACAACAGTTCATTCTCCATCTCTAACATCTCAAGCTTATCAAGCCGCAAAATCATCCAAAAATTCAATATTTTAAACTCTAAATTCAATATTTTAAACTCTAAATTCAATATTGTAATAAATAAAATATTGTAAACTTCTAAATTAAATATTGTAATAAATTCAATATTTTAAACTTCTAAATCAAATATTCTCTATTATATTCTCTATTATATTCTCTATTATATTCTCAATCTAAACTTTAAAATTCAATAATTGAACTTTTAACTTAACATTAAATATACAAATATTATTAATATTATTATCAATATTGCTATAACTAATAATTATTCAATTAATATTATATGTAATTATATCTAAAATAAAACTATTTTTATTACCTTTATTACCTTTATTACCTTTATTAATATTATGATATTATCTAAATATTTAATTATTGCTGAAAAATATAATAATAAAGAAATATCCATATGGACTTGCAGAAATACTGCACAAGGGTATATAAAATTATTATTATCTATCGGATATACAAAAGAAGAAGTTCAACTATATAAACTATTAAAATGGCCACTATTTTCAAGAAAATTAAAAACATATCCAAAAATAACAAAATAATTATAAGCTATTTCTCCAGCTTTAATAGGAGATTAACCAATTAATTTTATAAAATTATTATGAAAACTGATGTATTACAAGGTGTAGAACAGGGTAGTGCTGTTCAGCCTGAAGTTCAACAAAGTACTTATCAAGACGCTATTAAGACTCTTCTTGCTTCTGGAGCAAAGAAAATCACTGGCCTTAAAGTAAAAAATGTTAATTTTACTGAAAAAGATAATTATGATATGGTATCATTTACTCTTTCAAGTAAGATTAAAGGTTTTGTAAGTGAAGACAATGGTCTTACTTATAAAGAAGGTCTTACTAATATTATTTTTAGTTCTACTTATGCTATTGCTGGAGCTATGAAAGAAGATGAAGAATTATCGTGGATGGCTAATTATCTTATTGAACATCCTAAAGCTCTTCCTATTATTTTCAATGGTGCTACTATTGATATTATTCAAAAGGAAGTTAAAGAGGGTGAAGAATATAAGAATGTATTTTCTACTCGCGATAATGTAGATCCTGTTACTTTCGACCACGCTGTTATTATTAATAACATTATCAAATTCAAACTTGGTAAAGCTGGTCAAATTGGTGCTTCTCGTCTTATGGATAAGATGCTTGAATAATATATTTATAAAGAGAGTAGTTTTAGTTATATTATTATAGCTAAACTATTCTCTTTATTTATATAATTAAGTTACCAAATTTTAATCAATTTTTATATTCAAATAAGAATACTATTATTAGTATATGAAGAAAAAAAATTATTATATATTTGCATATATCAAATAATAGATTTATATTTGAATGTTATCACTAATAAACAAACAATTTTAAATATAATATTATTATGGAAACTAAAGTTGCTAAAAAATCTGTTGAACCTAAAAATGTTGAACCTAAAAATGTTGAATCGAAAGTACATATTGGTCAAGAAAAAATAGAAAATCCTAATACTACTGAACAAGAAAATACTCCTACAAATAGTAAGGGAAGAACTATTAAAAATATTCCTAATCACATTACTGAGCTTGCTCTTATTGTTAAAAATAATGCTCAAATTCGTCGATATACTGCAATTGCTATTATTAATTATCTTTGTCAGAAAGGAGAAATTGGTAAAATTCCAGCAGAAGAACAAGCTAAAGGTAAAGGTAATTATGTAAATTTCCTTTGGGATAAATTTACTGTTAAAAGTAATGGTCTTTCTCGCGATTATCGTTATACTGAAAAGTTTTTTATCACAGCTTTAATTGGTTCGTTTACTTCTTTTGCTGCAAATTCTAAAGAAGTTATTATTAATTTTCTTAAAGAAGAAAATGCAGATTTTAATATTGAATAATATATTATGTCTAATATAGAAGAAAATGAAATAATTATTAATAGCGAATTATTAAATAATGATTTTGATGATTTAGCTTTTGAACCTGAAACTATTAAAGGTGATGAAGACAAAGAATCTGCTATTAAATATGATTATTAATTAATAAATAATATTATGAATAAGTTTTGGTGGTCAGTTATTATGATTGCAGCTATTGTAATCGTTGCTATTATTGATATTAAAACTATGCCTATTTGGGTAGTTATTGTTAATGTAGCACTTGGTATTGTAGCTGCATTTGCAGCTTTTAGAATTGGAAAGAAATTCAAAAGCAAGTAAAGTAATAGTCCGTGGACTTTCCTTTACGGGGGAAAATCAAAAAGCTCTAATTTAACTATTTTAAATAGCTATGAGTAGTTATGTTTCGATAGGCAATTGTACTAATTATATTATAGTTATTTGAAATAGTTGTTTTATTGAACTATGGTGTAATGGTAACACACAAGATTTTGGTTCTTGGATTTCTGGTTCGAGTCCAGATAGTTCAACTAATATTAATTATTAAATTTATATTATTATGAAAACTAATAAATTTATTGAAAATTCTACGAAAGAATTACTTGATAGATTAAAAGAATCATTTGCTAATAAAAATGTAGAATATAAAGAAAGTGATCAACTTGCTTTGTTAAGAAGAATTTCTAATATCAAAATGAGTATCTGTGCTGCAGAAATACATATTATAGAACTATTACAACAAAATGCTATAGATATAGAAGTATTAACTAATGCTACTGAAAAATATAATAAATTAAGTGAAGAATTAACTATTCTTAATAGTTATAAAACTATTTTTGGTATTAATTAATATAATATTGGGCCTTTAGCTCAAAGGTTAGAGCAAATGACTCATAATCATTAGGTTGTAGGTTCAAGCCCTACAAGGCCCACAAATACTATTACTCATTCTAATAAAAATAATATTACATCTTCCGTTATTCGGTATGTCATAAGATTATTTGCCACTTCTTTCTTTAATATTATTTTTAGAGTAATAGTATTTTTTAATTTTAATCTTATTATTAATTATTAGCTCGGATGGTGGAATAGGTAGACACGCCGGACTTAAAATCCTGTGGCCAGTAATGACCGTGCGGGTTCGATTCCCGCTCCGAGTACAATTACATATATTAAGGTTCATTTTAAATGTTTAACTAAAAACTTTAAAATCATGTTACTTCCTTTAAACTTTAAAACTTCTAAAAGCATAGCTTTAAGTATTGTTAAAATTGATCAGCTTTATTCTATAAAACCATGTACTATTGTAAATGTTTTTGGTATGGATGAAATTGATAGTAGTTTTATTTTTACTAAATCTGACGAGAATCATTTTTCTCCTATTCCTGTATTTGATTTCGATGCGGAATTTGATGCAACTGGAGAAGATTTACTCATTTGTCTTGAAGAAGTATTAGCTAAACTTAAAGATGAGTTTAATTAAATATAGTTAAGAGAGAAAGATATTAATCTTTCTCTCTTTATTTTATATAAATATATAATTATAGTAAAATAACAAAAAAATAATTTTATGGAAAGTATTCTTAATTTAGAAAATTGGAGAAAATTTGGTAATGATTGGGTTGGATATTATATATATCCTATTGCGAGTAAAGTAGCTTATGAAATTGTAATAAACAATCCAATATTGTCCGATATGTAGAGAAAAACTTAAGTAAAAGCTAATAATAGCTTATTTTAATAGAATTGATTTAATTAAATATAAAATTAGATCAATTCTATTATTTTATAAAATATTCAAAATTTTAGCTTAAAATAGCTGTATTAAATATAATATTATATGAGTACGTATAAAGATATTATAATAGATTGTCTTAATAATGATAAAGTTATTCCACCAAGAATTAGATTAAATATATATAATAAAATATTAAAAAGAATTATTATCGGTGATGAAAATAATGAAATAAAATATATTTGTATTGAACTAAGAAAAATTTTAAATGATTATAATATAAATGTATATGATACAAATTTTTATTATAAAGATATAAATGATGAATATATACATAAAAATTATAAAATATATTTTCCTGAATTTGATAGAAATTTAATATTTAAAAATACTAATTTATTTTATTTAATTAAGCATAGCGGTATTTCTTGGTTTTATAGTATGCAAGATAGAATAACTTTCATAGAACTTATGATTAATCTTGTAAATAAAAAAATAGAACAAGAAAACAATTAATTAACTAATTTTATTAACCAAATTAAACATTGTAAAATTATGGCTAATCGTCATTATGATGAAAATGGAGTTGTAAGGATGTTATCTAAAAATCCTTTTGTTACAGTTGATACTGTAAATAAATCTATTACTTATTCTGAAGGTACAGGTATTCATACTTTTGGAAAGATAGATTATCTTGTAAATTATCATCAGTATCACGCCCGTAAAGGAAATGCAACAAGAGTTGCTCCTACTAATTCTGAATATACTATTAATAAAAAACTTGCTAAACGAGATAATAAAAATAGTTTTGTAAGTTCTATTAAAAGTATATTTAAGAAACAATAATTAAACTATTATGCCTTATTTTGATTTTAGTGTTACTAAAAAACAAACTAACACTAACCATAAAAAAGCAAAACAATACACAATTATTAAAAGAGATATATATGGAGTTGTTCATATAGCAATTACAGGAATGTTATTTGTAAATATTAATAACACTATTGTTCCTATTCTTAAAGATTGTTATAATACTGCTGGAAAAGATAAAATATTTTCTCTTAAATTAAATAAAGACTCTAAAAGATTATGTATTGTTAGAAATAAAAATGAAAGGCTAAATTATACAAATGAGAATTATTTACCATTTGTTCCAGGTTGTATAGTATATGGTAATTTACTTCTTAATCATTATGGAACTACTTTGTTCAATATCAAAAAAGTTATTATAGAATATGATAATGAAGAAAGTAAAATTGCGTTTAATTATTGGAAAACTAATTATGAAGAAATAGAAAGAAATAGAAATAAAAATAAATAAATGGATTCTTGTAGAAATGAAAATGAAAATAAACAATCCGTAACATTTACAGATGATCAAAGTGCTGCAATAGATGAATTAATTTCATTTATTGCAGCTACTTGGTCTGATAAAGATTTTATTAGAGGATTGTGTGGCCCAGGAGGTACTGGAAAAACTTTTGTTACTAAATATATTATTAAAAATTGTAAGTATAGTCATAGTGTAATTAAATGTACTGCACCTACTCATAAAGCTTGTCGTGTATTAAATAATGCTATTGGAAATATTAGAAATGTTGAAACTATACAAAGTACATTTGGTCTTAGACTTGATTTAAAATTAGAAGATTTTGATCCAGAACGACCACAATTTAACCCTATTGCTGGTCCTAAATTAGATAATATTAAATTACTTATTGTTGATGAAGCAAGTATGCTTCCAGCTAAATTAGTAAAATATATTATAAGTACTTGTAAAAAATTAAATATTAAAATTATATTTCAAGGAGATAGTTTTCAACTTCCTCCTGTTGGAGAAAAGCAAAGTTATGCTTTTACACAATGTTATAAAACAAATTATCTTAATGAAATTGTAAGACAAGGAAATGATAATCCTATAAGAGATATATTAAGCATTATTCGAGAAGATATTAAAAATAAAACTTATAGATTTTTAGAATTTATTTCTAAAAATAGAAATAAATATTTTTATAATGATGTAAATGAAGGATTTTTTGTATGTGGCGTAAATAAGTTTAAAGAATTAGTAGATGAATCTTTTCTTGATGAAGAATATACTAAAAATATTGATATGTATAGAATTGTAGCTTATACAAATAAATGTGTAAGTAGTTGGAATAATTATATTCGTCATACTATAATTAAAGATAATGACAAAGCTATAATTACTAAAAATGATTTAATAATGTCATATGAAACTATTGTTGATGAATATTTAAGTATAATTATTAATAATAGTGAAGAATATATTATTAAAGATATTACTAATTATGTAGATGATAAATATGGCTTTAAAGGATTTCTTGTTAAATTCCAAATGATACATGGAGGAAATATAACTAAACCATTATTTATAATAAATCATAGAGATAAATTTACTATTCAAAAATATGATAAAGTAATAACTGAACTTATTAATGCTGCTAAATCTGCGTCTACTTCTACAAGAGGGACAAGATGGAAAGAATATTATAATTTTAAGAAAAAATATTTATTAGCAACTAATGTAATAAATAAATCTGGTAAAATTATTTATTATAGAGATATAGATTATGGATTTGCTATTAGTAGCCATAAGAGTTAGTAACTTGGCTCTTATAAAATCCCTTTAATTGCTGGAACATCGTGAAGATAATAGTGCTACAACATAGAATGAAAATTCAAGTGTGAATGCTTGAAAAACTATTATTATATGACAATCAGCAGCCAAGACTACTCATTATGTTGTGAAACATAATAATAGTAAGGTTCATCGACTATCCGAAAGGAGTACTAATAATATTATAACTATTATTGGGAAAAGGGGGAAAATTATTCATAATATTATTTGGATATTATAATTCATATTTGGAATAATATATATAAATATATAAAATGTAATTATCCATATAATTATAAAGGATATATTATAAAAAGAATAATTTAAGATATAGTCAGGCTTATAATGAAAGTTATAAGGTTATGCAAGGTTCTACTTATGATACTGTTTTTGTTGATGTAAATAATATGGTATTTGATTCTAATGGTACTCCTTATGCAAATCAAGACGAGTTATTAAGAAGATTATATGTTGCTTGTTCAAGAGCAAGAAAAAATCTTATACTATGCTATGGGAATTAGAAAAAAAATAAATAAAGATATAGAGTTATTTCATAATAATTATACTTCTATACCTATTGATAAAAATAATATTTGTATTAACTGTCCTAATAGAATTTTTCATACAGGAGAACATGTAAAATTTGGTTTTGGAAATCCATCTTCAGGAAATTTATTTATATTACCTACTTTTAATAATATAAAAGAAATTATAAATATATTATCTAAAGAATATACTGAAATTACAGGATTAAATATATTTGAGAATGTTTATATTACAGCAAAAGTAAAATGTACTATTGATAAAAATTATAATACTTATTTACAATCTATGCCATATTGTAAATATTTTCTTAAATATGAAACTGAAAAATTTATATTTAGAAATATATTATATTTATATATTAATAATAATGACTATATTGCTAATCTTCCATATCATCAAATTAAAATAATACTTAATAATAATCAAAAAGGAAGATATAATAATTTTAAAGTATTATTTGCTAATGCTATAAATTCTTTTATATGATTATTACTAAATTTTATGATATTGAAGTCTTAAAAAACTTCTTTTCTATTACTATTGTTGATATTACTTCTTATCTTAATATAATGAAAGATGCTTGTAAAATAGAAGTTAAAAAAGATAAAGAAGTAAAAACTCCCATTCCTTTAGTTCAAAAATATACTGTAAAAGAAATAAAAGAATTACTCAATCAAGTAAAAGTTGAACAATATTATATTACAGATAATGATGATAATCAATTATTATCTATGATTTCGGCTATAAATAATATGCGTTATCATAAAGAAATAATTGATAATAATGAAGTAGATATTATTACTCATTTATATGGCTATAATAGTTCTAAATATGATGATTTAATGATTGCTGCATTATTAATGCACTTTGATCAATATAATACTACTAAAGAACTTATTAGAATGCTATATGAAACTTCGCAAAAAATAATATCTTTACAAAATAATGAAGAATTAGCTAAAAAAGATTTTTATATTGAGTCTTTAAGAAAATATAAATTACCTTTTACAGGTGTTGATATAATGACTATTTTTGCTTTAAACAAAGCAAATAGTATTATTGATAAAAATGGTGATAAAAAACCTGTTCCTAAAAGTCTTAAACAGACTTCTATTAATATTCAATGGTATGAATTATTAGAATTTATTCTTCCTCCTATTTGTGAAAAAGATGTAAATTATTATTATAAAGAAGATAGATATAGAGGAATGTCTATTGCTCAATTAAACGATCTTATTAATGAATGGGATCGTTATATTATTAATGAATATATTCCTCCTATGATGTATTATAATAAAAATGATTGTTTTATTGGATGCGAAATAGTTAGATTATATATTGATGAAATTAGATTAAGATATACTATATCATATTCTTATAAAGTAAATGTTTTGAGTGCCAGCCGTAGTAAAATGGCTGATATTTTATTTAGTAAATTCTATTCTGAATTTAGTGGACTTCATCCTTCTCAATGGAAAGGTAAAATTACTGAAAGAAGTGCACTATCTTTTAAAAAAGTTATATTTAATTCTATTAAATTTAAAACTCCAGCTCTTCAAGAAATGCTTGAAGAAATGAAACAAATTGTTATTTTTTCTATTGGTAAAAAAGCATTAAAAGATGTTGCTCCTAAATATTCTAATTTTAAATATTTAAAAAGTGATATTAATAATGCTTGGTTTGAAATTACTATAAATAATTTAACTTATTCTATTGCAACAGGAGGATTACATAGTCAAGATGTTCCGAGAGTATTAATAAGTACCTGGGATGGTGCATCTTCCTTTACGGGGGAAACGGTAAAGAGAAATAATGAAAATATTAATAATAGTAATTTTGTGTATGTTCATTATGATATCTCTTCATTTTATCCTTCTATTATGGCTGAATATGAAATTGGTCCTGAACATCTTAATATTCATATTTTTAGTAAACTTATTAGATGGTTAAGAGATACTCGCATTGAAGCTAAACATAGTAAACAAGATATTATAGACGGTATTCCTAAAAATATTCTTGCAGAAGCATTAAAGATTGTTATTAATAGTATTTATGGAAAATTAGGCTTTGCTTATGGTGATCTTTGCGATAGACTTGCTGTTCTTAAAGTTACTATTAATGGTCAGTTAATGATTATGATGCTATGTGAAGAATTGGAGTTGAATGGGATAGAAATAGTATCTGCGAATACTGATGGTATAGTTGTCAAACTTTTTGAAAATAAAGTCGAAACATTTAAAGCTATTACTGAACAGTGGCAAAAAGATACAAGATTAAGTGCTGATAGTGAATATTATAAAATTTATGCTTGTAGAGATATAAATAATTATTTTTGTCAAGAAACCAATGGTAAACTTACATATAAAGGTGCGTTGCATCCTTTACAATATGCTATTGATTTGAAAAAAGGATATGATATGCCTATTGTAGCTAAAGCTGTTGTAGAATATTTTATTAATAATACTCCTATTACTGAAACATTATATAAAGCTACAAATATTTTAGATTTTTGTAAAACTCAAAATATAGGAAAACAATTTCATGTAGAAGAAACTATTATAGATAAAAATGGGAATACTGTTTATAAAGAAAGTCAAAGAAATTGTAGATTTTATGTATCTAATAATGGTTCTATAATAGAAAAAGTACATAATACTGAAAAATCAAGAGGAAAACTTTGTGCAGGATTTAAAACTACTATTCTTAATAGTTTAGATGATAAAGATATTTCTTTAAGAGATATTAATTATCAGTATTATTATGATGAAGCATTTAAGATTATTAATCCTATTAAATTAGGAATTAGCCCTGCGTTAAAAGGAAATAATATTAAAAAAACTAAAAGTGGAAAAGTTTTAATTAAAAAATATAGTGGAGCTTTTAACACTTTATTTGACGATTAAATATGAATGTATTAAATAACTATTATGAAGAAGTAGCTAATAAATGGAAAAGTCAAAAAGGTATTGGAAGTGTATATTGTCTTAAACCTTTTAGTTATTATGAATTAGCTATAAATATAATTAATAAAGTTCTTGCTAAAAATAAAGATTCAAGAATATTTATTGTGACAGATTGTTTTAATACAAGACAATCTATTATTGATATTTTTTATAAAAATAATATTGATAAAGATACTATTAAAATTTTAAGTTTTGATTATATAAATAAAAGATATAATTATAATTATGATTTAATTATACTTATAGGAATTAATAATTATGATAGTAGAATTGATTATTTAAAACAATGTACTAAATTTATTCTTTCTATAATGACTAAAACTATTATTGATTCTAATAATACTAATTTATTAAATAATACATTACCTATTATAATTACAAGTATAAGTAAAGAAGATGCAGTTAAAGCTAAAAGATTTTCCCCCGTAGAGGAACATCGCATAGCAATTGAATTAGATGATAATGATAAAAAAGAATATGATAAACAAACTGCGTTTATTAATAATTCTATGACTGTAATAGGTAATATTGAAAATATTAAAAGAATTAAATGTGGAGATTATAAATTAAATTTATCTGCTGCCGAAGTTAGATATAATATTGCTAAATCTAATGGATGGTCTGAAAATTTAGATATGTCTATTCCTCTTAATAAACAAATAGATGAAATTTATAATCCTAATGCGTTATTAGAAAGAGTTTGTACTATTTATGAAATAATGAAGAATCGTAGAGATTTAGTTACTGATAATAAAAATAAATTACCTGTAATATTAGATATTATTAATAGACATCCTGATAAACAATTTGTTATTATATCTAAACGTGGTGAATTTGCAGCAGAAATTACTAAATATTTAAATAATAATAATATTAAATGTGGAGATTATCACGATAATATTGAAAGTGCTATTGCTGTTGATGATAATGGTGTGGCCATATTGATTAAATCAGGTAAGGATAAAGGTAAACCGAAAATAGTGTGTTCACAAGCTATTTCCAGCTCAAATTTAAGATATTATAATGATAACCGACTAACTGTATTATCAACTAAAAACGCATCATTAAATAAGCTAAATTTAGCTTGCTTCGGATTGATAATTACTTCTCCTCTTTGTGATAGTGTTATTGATATTAGAAATAAATTTAAAGAAATAGAATTTAATACTACACCTAACCTTGTATATACTATTTATTGTAATTCTACTATTGAAGCTAAATCTATTGCTGCAACAAAAGAAACTCCGATATATAAAGTAATTAATGAAACAGAAAAAGAAATTTTATACGATGAAGAAAGTGGAGATATAATTTTATAAAATTTTATTTATTTTTTTTGCTAATAGATTTGGTAGTTATAAATATATATATTATAATTGTGATGTAAAACTAATACGGTTCTTTGATATATGGACGGAATAAATGAACAAAAAGAAAGTATTAGTAATAACGATACGCCTGTTATTACTAATAACAAATCTGGAGTTCAACATTCAGTTGCCGTTCGTGATAATTTTAATGGTAATAGTCTTTCTTCAATTAATCTTTTCGATAATGAACAGTTAGCTGCCGCTACTGCATTTTTAGATAAGATTATGAGAAGTGATAAAGGTGGTATTAAAAGTGTAAATGATGGTTTAGCTATTCTTATGAGAGCTAAAGACCTTAATATGCCTTTTAGTACAGCTATTGAACATATTCACGTTATTAATGGTAAAACTGGAGTTGATATTCACGTTATTAAAGCATTATTATTGAGGGCAGGTGTTACTTGGCGTTGTATTAATAATTATTCACCTCTGTATGAATATACAGACGGTATTAATGTTTATATTGATGGGAAACTTCCAGATTTTGTTGAAAGATGTAAATCTGTAAAAGAAGCTAATGAGAAACGTATTGCCGACGAAAAGAATGGAATTACTAATGAAACAGTATATATATATCCTGTTAGTTGGTATAGTGATTTTTCAGGCAATATTTATAAAAACTATAATTTGACAAATAAGTTTGAAGTTGCTGTTAATAGACAGCACGCAGATAGTATTATTAAATCTGGAAAAATTCCTATTTATAAAATAGCCAATCAACCTGTAGATTATATTACTAAATATGAATTTACAAGAATTATAAATGGAAATACTGTAACAGCTATTGGAGAATTTACTTATTCAGAAGCTCAAACAGCTAAATTATTTGAAAAAGATACTTATGCTAAATATCCTAAAGTATTAATTAGTCATAGAGCTTTTACTTATGGCGCTCGTGATATAGCATCTGATGTTATTATGGGTTGTATGGAAACTACTGAATTAAAGATTATAAGTGGTAAAGAATTAGGTAATATAGAATTGGCAGAAGTAGAGGATTTATCTGCAACTACTAAAATGTAGTTAATATTCCTCTAAAACATTATAAACAAATTAATTTTTATTAACATTTTTTAAAACAAAATTATTATGAAAAGCGTAAATGTAAAGTTTGGTTTCTCGGCTGTTAATGCAGGTCAGCGTAATGTTAATTATGATCCGCAGGTTATTGCAGTTTCTACTCCCGGTGGTTTCCGTATTACTTCTCCTGTAAGTAAGATTTTGAATGTTCAGCATGGTGATTATGTTATGTTTATTAATAATATTCCTGGTATTGATCAGGCTATTGCTGAGCGTAACGAAGCACTTGTTGAATTCTGTGATGAGAATGGTATTGATTTTGATTCTCCGGAGGCAACTATTGCTATTCACAAGGAATTTGATAAGTGGGGTATAGCAAAGGGTATTGTAGAAAAAGATGCCAAAGGCAATGTTCGTACTACCAACGAGCGTCTTACTAAAGATGAGCGTATGAAGTTTGTAAAGGAGAATTTCGAAGAGATGCTGGAAGCTGCTATGGCTCAAGATGATGATGAGCTTAAAGCTGCTCTTTCTCGCGAGGATGCAACTATTGAGGAAAAGATAAATATTCTTTGTCCTTTTGTTAAGGGCCGTGAAATTCCTAAATATCGTGGTTCGAAAGTAGCAAGTCCGAGCGAAGTAACCGGTGCTGGTGTTAATCTTACGTTTACTGATACTAATGTATGGAATCAACTCAAGTATGATCTTGAAGATAACGCAAATAAAATTAATCGTATCTTTGATGTTGATGTAACGACTATTGAACAGATTTTCGTATTCGACGGTTATGAGGATGTTAAGGTAAATGTTGTTATGATGGGCGAATATACCGATAAAGCTCCCGCTCGTGTTGGTACAGCTAACGAAGAGTAATTCCGTTTCATATATTAATTAAATGATGGCTAAAATACTATTAATATTTAATGGTGTTTTAGCCATTTTTATATTCATTTATTAAACAATTAAATTTGCAAATTTATGGTACAAGAAAAAAATGGAAAAAGCACTACTGATCAAAGTGCTGAACCTAAAGTAATTAAAAAAGCTCGTCGTGGTATTACAAATGAAGTCAGAGGCGCTGCTCGTATTAAGTTTTCACAACGAGATGCAAATCCTCAAAATGGCTTATTTTTAGCTCATATTGAAGATATTAAAGTTACGGAAGCTACTATTGGAGAAGATTCTGTAGGTCTTCCCTCTTTTACAGGAATGACTATTCCTAAAATTCAAATTACATTTGCAAGTAATCATAAAAACATTAGTGAGCGTCGTTATATTACTCAACAATTAATGCCTGCAGAGTCTAATGTAGATACTATTCCTGGTGGTAAAGATGAATGGAAAGTTAATTCTATTCTTCAAATGATGAAACATTATATGGATGTATTTATTCTTAAAGGCCGTGAAATGACTGAAGAGGAAGAAAATGCTCTTACTTTACCATTTGAAGATTTTGATGAGAATAGAGAATATATTTCTGTTCCTGTAGAAGAAGTTATTGCTGGATGGAAAACATTATTTACTAATTTTGTAGCAATTATGCGAAACGATCGTGTAGATAATGGTATTCCTGTTTATAAGAAATCCGCAAATGAATTTATTACTATTTGGCTTAAACTTCTTTGTTGCATTAAACAAAAAGGAGCTTGGAAAGCTATTAATAGTGAAAGAAACGCAGGAGATTTAGCTGTTCCTGGATTTGTAGGAGAAGGTATTATTGAAATTTATAAAGCTAACGCACTTCCTACTCTTCGTGTAGATGTAAGCAAGGAAAGTATTATTTTGCAAGACATAGCTAAAACTCCTACTATGCCTAATGTAGGTTCTACTCCTGGTATGCCTGGTGTACCTATTACTCAATCTGCTCCTGGTATGGTTATGCCTGAAAGTCCTATTGATTTTGGTGCTCCTGCAGACGGGCTTCCTTTCTAAAATAATAAACAACAATAGTATATTTAATTTCATATTGGGGGAGGTATTTATTAATACCTCCCTTTTCTTTATAGTATGAAAAGAAATATAAATAATGCTAAATTAGATAAAAATTTTATTCTTTCTAAAATAAGTCAAATAAGTATATTTTCTGCATATTTAGGTTTAAGTGAAGAAGATATTAAACATTGTATTGATACTGGAGAACTAATTATTTCTCCTTTAAGATATGATCGTCATCCTACTTGTGGATTTAGATATGATAATAGGGGAAAACTTAAATTTAAAGATTTTGCAGGATTTATATGGGGAGATTGTTTTGATATAGCTGCCTATGTAATTTCATATACATATAATAGACCTATTGATATTACTAATAAAAAGGATTTTATATCTGTATTAAAACATATTGCATTTACTTTTGGAAATATTATTTATGGAAACGAAAAAGATGAAAATGTATTAAAAGATCTTTCTATAGGAAGAGATAATATTAAAAAAAGTAAACCTATTATAGAATTTGTAGTTAGAGAATGGAATAAATATGATATTAAATATTGGGAAAAAGGAGGAGTAGATTTAAATTGGTTAAATATTAATTTTATATACGCCGTAGATCAATATTATATAAATAGAAAAACTAATCCTCAACCAAAATATATTTATGATAAAAAAGATCCTTGTTATGCTTATATAACAGGTAGAGATAATAAAGGAATACATGATGTTAAATTGTATTTTCCTAAAAGAGATAAACATTATACTAAATTTATTACTAATTATAATCATTTAGAAGGTATTTATAATCTTGAAAGAGATGATTATGATTATATTATAATTACTAAGTCTACTAAAGATAGAGTAGCTTTAAGTAAAATGCTATGGGTGATGTCTTCCTTTACGGGGGATGAACTAAAAGCAAAAATCGGAACTATTAATATTCCTGCTGAAAATTATAAATTAAGTACTGCTGAATATTATTGGTTGTATAATAAACTTGCTATTAAAGATAGTAAGCGATTAATATGTTTAATGGATAATGACAAATCTGGATATTTAGAGGCAATATATTTGAGAGATGAATTTGGTATGTTGCCAATTTATATCCCTAAAATATATAATGCCAAAGATTTCTTTGAATTAAGAAGTATTTATGGTTTTAATAAATGTAAAGAATTTATTATAGAAACTTATAACAAAATTAATGATTATGTTACAAGAAATCAATCTATTAGGAATAAGGAAACAAACGATATTATGCCATTTTGAAAAAATATGCGATTTAGCTGTTATGAAAGAAATAACTGAAACTGATGAAAAAAATATTGATAAAGGATTAAGATTTAATACAGGAACTCAATTTATAGAAAGAGATAAAATTATTTTATATGGAGAAATAGATTTTAATAATAAAAATGATGTTAAACTTATAAAGAATAAAAATTTAATGTTTCCGGAAATAGTAAGTAATATTGTATATAGCACATTCGATTATAAATCTGGAATAGCTACTCCAATAAATAATGTTTATAAAATAACTATTGAAGTCGATCCTGTTAAATGGTTTATGTATAATTATTGTTTAATAGGAAAACCTAAAAGAGTTATAGTATATAAAACTACTAAAAGTTATTTATGAAAATAATCATAGATGAAAAAGAATATTCTTTTCCTGATTATACTTTAAATTATTTAGATTATAGAGATTTAGATAATCGTATTAAAACTAAAATTCCTCAAGATATATTTAATTCTTTATTAAACGATCTTGATTGTACTAAAGAGTTTAGTTGCGGTCGTCCTATGATGACTAATTATCCTATGTATGCAAGAAATATTAATGCTTATTTTTATATATTAAAAACTTTAAATTATACTGAAAATAATGATGAATATAAAGAATATATAAATAAACTTATTGATGTTCATACTAAAAATATAAAATTTGAAATTAATAATCCTTATATTCCTCCTATTACTAAATCTAAAAAATCTAAAAGAAAAATTATTACTTATAAAACTAAAGATCTTATTACTGGAGAAGATACTTTTCTTATACAAGATATTAAAACTAAAAAATATAAAGTTAATAAAGACCCTAATATTTTAAATAAACATAAAAAACATACAGGTAGAGATTTATCTGAAATGTATTTTGATTTTACAAATAAAGAAGAATATTAATGTATGAATGAATATAAGCCTTTGTATCGTAGAAATAATTTAGGCCGTCCTTGTTTTTGGGAAGCGAAAGCCAGTTGTTCTCCTACTCAAAATATTATTATTGTTTCTCATGGAATAGTAGGTAAAGCTATTCAAGTAGAAGAAATACACGTTGCTCGTAATCCTAAAGATGAAGTTGAATCAAGATATAAACAAAAAAGAAAACAAGGATATAAATTTCTTGATGAAATAAAAGATGATAATTGGAGCACGCCCGTAAAGGAAGATGCACTCCTAACCTATCTTGAAACTTATTTACCTTATGATAGAACTACTGCTGATGGAACATTACTTCCAATGTTAGCTAAAACATTTAATAATACTAATAATAAAATATTTAATAAAACTCCTATTAGAATAGGACAATATAAAATTAATGGACTTCGTTGTATTATTAGTGCTAAACGAAATAATACCGATATGTTTAAACCCATTACTTTAAGATTTCAATCTCGTGAAGGAACTTATTGGAATAGTCTTTCTAATCTTGAAGATTATTTATTAACTGTTATTCCTAATGAATTTCTTAATAAAATGATTGATGAAGATTGGGAGTTAGATGGTGAACTATATCTTCCTGGTTATAAAGTTAATGAAATTAATCATTTTGTTAAAGACCCTAAATGCAAAGAAAATAAATTTATTCAATATTGGTGCTATGATGCTATAATTGACGATACCCCTCAATATAGACGACTTGATATTCTTGGACAAGTATTTGAAAATAAAACTTATGAATTTACAAGTTTAAATAATCATTTAAATAATAAAGAAAGATTTATTTATATTAATAATTATACTATTGAAAATGAAGACGATGCTGTAAAATATAGAAATTTATTTATTGATCTTGGATTTGAAGGTTTAATTCTTCGTGATCCAGATAAAGAATATCAAATAGGTAAACGTAATTTTTCTATGATTAAATTTAAAGATGTTATGGAAGGATCATTTAAAATTATCGATATTTATCCTGAAGGAATTTCAAGAAATATTCCTTTATTTTTGTGTAAAAATGATATAAATGATGAAACTTTTGAAGTACATATTAACGGTACTTTAAAAGAGCAAGAAAGATATTTATTTTTTAGAGATAAATTTATAGATAAAACATTACATATTACTTTTGGTGAAAGAAGTGGAGTTTATCGTGTTCCTTTTCACGTAAAAACTGTTCGTCTTGAATAATAATATGCTAACTAATATATATTCTTATAATATAATTAATCCTGTTGTTAATAAAAAAAGAGCTTGGTTTGATATTAAAAAAGGATTAATATTTATGCCTACTAATATTAATTATAGATATTTTGTTGAATGCGCTCTTAATGTTGATAAATTGGGTAGACAATATTATATTTTATTATCTAATCATAAATTTAATGAAAATTGTAGGCTTTGTCAAGTTGATGGATATGGAAGAGTAAAAATTCCTGTTAGAGGAGAATTAAAAGATTATCTTAATTCTAATTATAATTGTAATTTTAATATTAATATGAAATTAATAGATAATTATGATATATATGACGTTTATTGTATTTCTATTTGAGGTATTGTAAGTGCTGGACTATATGTTCAGCACTATTTTTTTTGATTAGCGAGGATATTTATATATAATAAATGGCCAAAATAAGCTATTTTAAGCTATTTTACAGCAAAATATATAAATCTAATATATTTATACGAATTAAAAATATATACGCTTAAACAGCTTATTTTAACTTCAAATTATATAATATTTTTTTAGAAAATATTAGGTAAAGTCATATATTATTTATATATTTGTATCTATGGATATTAAAAGTAGACTAATTATAGGTTTATCTGGACAAAAAGGTTCAGGTAAAGATTTAACTGCCTCTATTATTGATTATATTATTAAAAAAAATATTAGAGGGGCAAATTATAAAGATTGGGTATTGCATGATGTAATTAATAAAGAAAAAGAATTAAAAACTATTGTTCATTTTGCTGATCCTTTAAAAGAATTTATATCTAAACTATTTAATATTAATATTAAATATTTTTATGATAGAAATTATAAGGATAATAAATATATTAAATTAGCTGCATATACTTCTGGAAAATGTACTATTACAAATGCTTTTATAAATGAAGAAGAAGCTAAAAATAAAAAATACTTAATAGTTACTTATGATGAATTAATTAAACTTCCTCTTTCATATTGGATGCTAAATAATAATATGTGTATTAAAATTAGAACTTTACTACAATATATTGGAACTGATATAGGAAAACAATTAATTGATAATAGTTTATGGACAAAATTAATTGCTAATACTATAAGTACTAAAGCTACTAAATATAGATTATGTATTATTCCTGATGTTAGATTTAGGGATGAAACTGAAATGATAAAGAAATTAGGTGGTATAATTATTAAAATAAATAGAAATACTGAAAATAATGATAATGATAAACATATTTCAGAGTGTATAGATAATATTAAAGAAGATTATATTATAGATAATAACGGTACTAAATTTAATCTATTTTATAATATATTTAATATTATTAATACTGTATATAGGGAAAAACGAGAAATAATAGAAAGTAGAAATAATGATTGACATCCTTCCTTTACGGGCGGAATAGTAAAAAGAATTAATTATGATTTTAATAGAACCCAAAGTAGAATTATTAAAAGAGGATAATTTTTATTCTCATGTTGCCAATTGTGCCAGAGTTTGTTATGCTTCTAATAATAATTCTAATATAAATGATGAGCAATTTTGTAAGAATGTTTTAATAGCAAATAATCATTTATCTATGTTTCGTCATGCTACTATTTATTGTAAATATGATAAAGATTATTGGAATAGACATATAGTAGATAATTATTTTTATTTTGCAACAAATATAGAAATTATTGATAATGAGGATTTATATGTTGTAATGAATGGACAATCTTATTTAGAATTTAAAAGAAATAATATTGTTAAATATAATGAAATAGCTAAACATATTATAAAAGATCTTCCTGACGATCTTAAAGAATATAAAAGATTTACTTTTAAAGTTACTACTCAAATTAGTACATCAAGAGAATTAAATAGAGTTAGTCCTAACAATATTGCTGAAAGAAGTACAAGATATTGTAATTATAGTAAAGATAAATTTAATAATCAAATTTCTATTTGTAAACCTTACTATTATGATAATTTAGAAATTGCCGATCAATTAGCATTTATTAATAGAATGTCTGAATATGAAAGTAATTATCTTAATAGAATAAATAGAGGATGGGGTCCTGAAGACGCAAGAGAATTTCTTCCTTTATGTACTGCTACTGAGGTAATTTATACATATACTGTAAAAGAATGGAGGCATATTATAGATCTTCGTTATTATGGAACTACTGGAAAACCACATCCTAATGCTAAAATTATAGCTGGTTTAATTCGTGATCAACTTATTTATTTAGGATATAAATTTAGAGATTAATATGTATATAATTAAAGCAATAATAGATAATATTGAACAATATTATTGTGGAGAAATATATAAAGAATCTGAAATAGAATTTAACTCAGATATAAATTTAGCTACTAAATTTTCTGTTTATTTTATTGTTAATTTAAAAGTAAAAGAAATTAAGTCTATTATTAAAAATATAAATATACAAGATATAAAAATTATTAATATTAACGAAAATGAAATTGCATTATGAATTGGAAATGTTTATTATATGGAGGATGTGAATACGAAGTTTATAAGGAAGACCCTTATGTAGATACAAGAGGAAATATAATAGGAACAGTATTTGTTCTTAAATGTAAAAAATGTGGAGATTTAAAAGCTAAAATAGTAATTAATACAAATTTATATGGAAGATAATATTTATAAAATTCAAGAAAATATAAATAGAATATTTATTGAAATAGAAGAAAATGCTGGTGAAATTACTGAAGAACAATTAGAACAACTTAATATTAATCAAGAAAATCTTAAACAAAAACTTTCTGATTATAATAAAGCTATTCAAGTTTATAAAAATTATAATGAAGGTATTAGTAATGAAATTAAAAGACTTCAAGAATTAAAGAAAACTCGTACTAATAGAATTGAAGTTTTACGAAATACTATGAAAAATGCTGTTATTAATTTTGGCACTGATGGTAAATCTGGAAATAAAATTATTGAATTAGAAGATTGTAAATTGTTTACAAAATCTACTGAATCTGTTATTGAAAATAAAGAAAGATTAGATATTTTAAGGTATGAATTTATTGACTATTGTAGAGAATTATATAAAAATGATTTATTGATTACAGGAGATGACATTGATGTTCAAGGTTTAATTGATAGTATTAACGCTAAATGTATTGCAGAAAGAGGAGAGAATTTTATTCCATTTACTATTTATGATTTTATTTGTGCAAATATTATTTTTAAATTTACTGTTTCATTAAAGAATTTAATTGAAAGTAATAATTATTTATTACAAGCATATTATGGATTAGATTATTCTACTGGAGTAGATATGGATATAGATAAAAATGCTGTAAAATATATAGTTAAAGATCAAAATACAAATAATAACATTACTATTAGTAATATTGAAAAGAACAAAGTATTATGTATGAAATAAATAACAATGATTCTAATTTTATAATTTTTCTTAAAACGGAATTAAATAAATTAGAAAAAGATTATGGAAAAGATTATATTGATACTATATTTAATATTATATTAAAATTAAATAATAATATTTATAATATAAATTATAATGATATATTAAATAAAATTAGTAAACTTATAAATAATTATCCAGTAACACCTATTGATTTAAATAATGAATATAATACATGTATTTATATTAATAAAGATGAAAATAATAAATGGTATTATAATAGAGCATATAAAATTATTGTAGATAAAGTATATAATCTTATTGATAATAAAGAACTTTATATTCCTCGAAAAGAAGAATTATTTAATAAACGTATTTATATTACAAGAGGAGGAGTAATTGCTGGAGAATATATTAATAAATGTTATATTAAATATAATAATTTTTATCCAAGAGACCCTGTAATTATTAATTGTTCGAGAATTACTAATCATGATGATATTGATATATATACAGTTGATTCTCGTTCTCTTAAACTAAAAGTTCTTAAAGAATTTTATAATGTTCCTATTAATATAGATGATAAATATAAGCATATAGATATTCGTAAATTTAAAAAGTTATGATAACAACTGTTACAGTAATTTTAATAACAACTATTATAATAGTATCACTATTATTTGGTTATTATTTTGGAAAAAGCGTAGGTATTACTATGGCTATAAATCATATTGAACATAAATGTACTAATAAAAATAAACAAGTTAGTAATATTTTTAAAGGTATTTTGAATAATTATAATAAAATTAAAAAAACTACATCCGCTCCTATTATTAAATTTTTAGTAATGTTTGGATTTAATTTTATAATGTTATTATTATTATTTTTATATTATGAGTTTCAATGTTAAAGGACTTCCTTTTAATTATAAAGGAGTTGTAGATGTTTCAGATTGTGAAACTGCCGCAGATGTTATTAAAAAAGCAAGACTTAATTGGGAAGTTGGTAAATGTAATATTGTGGGTAAAATGCCAGCTCATATTAATGAAGATTTAAATGCGGATGCTTTCCTTTACGGGGGAGAAGTATATAGAACTTTTGAAAATAGTTATGCTACTTATCGTAAAGATTTAAATATTCCTTTAGGTATAGTTAAAGGAAAATATACACCTGTTCAAAATATTGAAGCTTTTAATTTCTTTGACGATGCTATTGGAGTTGATAAAGCAATTTGGCAAACAGCTGGAATTTTTGGAAATGGAGAACGTATATTTGTAAGTGCTAAATTACCAGATACTATATTAGTTAATGGAGATCCAGTAGATAATTATTTAGTATTTACTAATTCTCATGATGGAAGTTCTGGTGTTAAAATATTGTTTACTCCTATTAGAATTGTTTGTGAAAATACATTAACTGCTGCTATTAATACAAGTTCTAATTTTATAACTTTTAGACATACTAAAAGTGTTCATTCTAGAATAAATATTGCAAAAGAAATACTTGGCATTTGTAAACAAAAGAGCGAACATATAAATGAATGTTATAGTATTCTTGCAAATAAATCTATTTCCGATAATAATTATATAGAATGGCTTTGTAGTAATATATTAACAGATAAAGAATATCAAGATGTTATTGATTCTGGATATACATTTGAAGCATTAGTTAATAAAAATTGGAGAGCTATTGACGCAAGTGGCGTTTCTATGCGTAAAGTTAATATTTTAAATAAAACTTTTAATTATTATTATGAAGGCCCTGGACAAAAAGAATTTGTTGGTACTTTATGGGGGGCTGTAAATAGTATTACTGGATATTATTCTAATATTGATAATAGTGAAGGTATTAATCGTATGGATAGTATCCTTTATGGAGATAAATCTCGTAAAATTATTAACGCTTTTGACTCAGCAATAAAATTAGCTAAAGCTGCGTAATATATGAAAAATATTAAAACTTTAGTAATTAAACATTTCTTTTATGAAGCTATTCAATATAATGGAGAAAATGCTTTAGATATATTAAATTTTTGTAAATATTGTTATATTCAAAATAATGCAATTTTAGTTTATGTTAATATTATAATAGATATTGATGATTGGATTATTAAATTAACAGATGATTATTATACAGTTTTAGATAACAAATTAAAAGAAGAATTATTTAAAGAATAATTATGGAACAAAATTCTCAAAATTCAGTTAAAGTAACTTATGAAATTGTAGATTCTAAAATAAATGAAACTACAATTAAAATTGTAAATGCTTATAGAGAAGAAGAAGGTAAAAAAGCAATAGATAGCATTCTTCCTATTTATGCAAATCCTGATGATGCTGGAGCTGATATCTACGCTACAAGTTGTAAATACGATGAAAAAAATGACTGTTGGGTATATGGTACTAATTTCAGATTTGAACCTCCTAAAGGTTGGTTTCTTGAATTTCGTCCGAGATCTTCTAATCGTAAGACTGAATGTTATTTAGCAAATAGTCCTGCTACTGGAGATTATGGTTATAGAGGAGAATATATTTTCTGTTTTAAACCTCGTACTTCTACTGCTATTCGTAAATGCTTATCTGTTGTTACTACTGTTTTAAGTAAACTTTGTGTAGTTAGCGGATTGTCATTTAAATTTAATTTTATTAAAATTGAAAATAATCCTCCTTATCAAGTTGGAGAACGTATTGGTCAAATGTTTTGTTTTCCTTATTATAAAATTGAATTTGTAGAAGGAAAACTTAATCCTGAAGAAACTGAACGGGGAGCTGGAGGACACGGTAGTACTGGACGATAATATGATACAAGTTTTATTAATAACACAATCTGATTGTATTGGTTGTGAAATAATGACTGATATTATTTTATCTATTAAAAAAACTTATGACGATAATAAAAATATAAATATTAATATTTGTAATAAAGATTTTATTGATAGAAATATATTAAAAGAAAATAATATAACTGATTTTCCTGCTACTATAATATACGATGATAATTATAAAAAATCTATTACATTTTTAGGTACTATTCCTTTTATTCAAATACAAAAAGAAATAGATAATATTATTAATAAATAATTATACATAATTAAAGCTGGTATTGTCATTAATGATAGTACCAGCTTTTACTTTTCCCCCGTAAAGGAAGGATCAAGAAAGGATGCTTTTACTTTCTCTAATATTTATTATAAAATTATTAATAGTACGAAATATAATATTATAGAAAATAATTGAGAATCATTTGATTTGGCAAACTATTTTATAAAGATATATAAACTATTTACTTTTAATATATAATTGATATAATAGCTTATAAATACTGTTTATTCGTAAATACAGACTATTTATTCAGTATTGTCCAAGCATAAATAAACATTACTATAAACAAAAAGAGAGTTAATAACAGTATTAAAAACTGTATTAACTCTCTTTTTTTTAACAATTAGGTTCCACTAATCTTCAATCCAATTAGCAACATTAGTAGCAATATCCATAGGAAGATTATTATCGCTTAAACGATAAAATTGATTATTTTTATCAAGATTTTGAAGTCTTTTAATAACACGTAATAAAGGAATATTTCTTTCAAGTAAAATAGTAAATTTATTTTGTCCTTTATAAAGACCTCTATCATAAACTGGATCAAATTCAGGATCAATCATAGCGTCAATAATAAGACTCATAGCTTTAAATAAATCTTTAGGACCAGATAATGCAGCAATTGGACTGCTATAAAGAGTTTTGGCTTCAACAACAAACCCCCAAGGAGTATAAGCTCTACTTTCAGTAGCCCATCTATCAGCTTGATATAATATTAAATTATACCACGTACTATTAATAACTTCTTCATCGTCGTCATCAGTAGCTAAATGAAGAACAATAGCCATTAATATTGCAGAAGCAATAGCAATACTATCTCCTAAAATTCTACGAAGATTATGCTGTTGCCAATCAGGAAGCATTTTATAATTAAATCTAAAATTAATAAAAGTATCAATAAAAGATTTAAATATATTTTGAATACTATGAAGAACTATATCAGTAGTAGTGCCTCCTTTAGCTTTAGCGTTTTTAATATCATCTTTAAATTCATGAGCAAGAAAACTAATAAGATCGATATAAGAGCCTCTTTCAATACTTTCACGCATTTCATTATAATAGCCTCTAACTCTCCAGCGTTTAAGAATACCAGGATATAAATGTTTTTTATATTGCATTACTAATCCTCCATACCATTCAGCTTCTATTTTTGCAGCACCAATTTTATCATAAATACCGTGAATTTTATTATTAACATTAATAACTTTATCTCTAAATCTACCAAACATATCTTTAGTAATAACACTATCAGGTTTAATTCTTGCTACATTATCAACTAATTCAAATTGACTTGCAAGAGTATCAAACCTTTCAAATTCTTTTTTAGCAGATTTAAGATTAGCATCACGATTTTTTATATATTCATTAGCAAAAGCTTTGCTGCAATGAGCTTTAATAAATTCAGCGTTTATATCTTTACTAAATTCAGCATAACTTTTTGCTTCATTAGCATCAGAACGAATATTATCAATAAATAATCTATAAGAAGCAAGCAATTCAGGATCGTCTTTAATAAGATCGCACATAGTTTGAATTTCTAAATCACGAGTAAAATTAGCAAAACTACCAATATACCAATTACCATTGTTATCTTTAATAATTCTATGACTTTCGAGCATAGCGAGCATTACAGTATTTTGCATATAATGTTCACCAGAACTTTGTAATCCATAAAGACTATCACGAATTTTTCTAATTCTATCAGTAGCACTTTCAACACCTTTAAGTTCAAGCATGTTATCAATATCTACAACTCTTAATAATTTAATAATTCCATCAGTAAGATTTAATGCTTTGGGAGAATATAAATTAGCAATAATAGCAGGTAAAGCTCCAAAATATCTTGCTTGAGCTTTATTCCAAGTACTATTATCAAAAAATTCTTTCGCAAATACTTCTCCAGCAATATTAGTCCATCCTGTCAATACGTTACCTATACCTCCTGTAACATTAAATATCATATACTTCGCAGAAGTAATATTTTGCATTAAATTAGCATATCTATCCAGTTTACTACCTTTCTTAAATTCTCCAAGAACAACACGATTATAAAAATTATTAATTAATTCAATAGTACGTGTTTGTTTTTCAGTTTGATATTTAGTTTCAATATCAGTAGAATTAGCATTATCTCTTTTTAGTTTACCACTAAAATAAGAAGTCTTATAAGCATCATTAGATTTAAGCTCATCTAATAATAAATAAATATAATATTTAGCTCTTTGACGAGCATTATAATCAATAGCTTTAGTAATATACTCTTGGAATACTTCTTTCCAATTATCATCTAATATAGCATTATCTAATTTTTCATTATTTTCATCAATTTCTTTATTTTGTTTTTTAATATCTGCAAGATATTCATTATAACTTTCTTGACTTTCAGTAGATAATTTAGTACGAGGAATAATACGTTTTTTATAGCCTTTAGCTTTTAATAATTGAAGCATAGGAAAATCTACTTCTCTATCATGAGCATAATCAACATCATCTTCATATCTTCTTTCAGATGGAGTATTAATAGTATATCCAGTTAGACCAATAAGATCTTTAGCAAGACTCTGAGTAGTTATATCATCTTTTCTTCTACGGGGAAGATACCCTCTATCAATAAATCTTTTCATAGGATTAGTGGTAGCATATTCATTTAAAGTAGACTGAAGTAATTCAATCATAGCTACTTCTTTAGAAGAAAGATTTACTTTATTATTATATTTTTCAGAACCATTATAATTAACACTATAAGGTTTATAATTTTTATTCTTATATTCCTCTTTTACATATCTTGTTCTATTAGAACCTATAGCATCATAATAGTTAGGATTATATTTATCAAGATTATTTTTAACATCTAAAGTAGTCCAAATACGAAGAGGTTCATATTTTCGAGTATAAGGATTAAATACATGATTTTCTTCAAACCATTCTTCAAAATTATTATTAGCTATAGCTTCATTTCTACTTCTTTCATAATATTCAGTAGTAATATAATCTACATTATCAGATATAATCTTTTTAGCAATAGTTTTATTATGATCTATATAGTCTTGACTTTTAGGCTCATAATATCCAAATAAATCGCTATTAGGAACAATTTTCTTATTTTTAATAATAACTTCTCCATTTTTACCAATAGCACAAAATATACGTTCCCATAAATCATAATTAGCAGTGCCTTTAAGATTAAGTAAAGCATATGAAAGTTCTCTATTAAAGGCTTTTCTATTTACTCTAAACTTTACTCTATCTTTAAATCTTTCGACAAGAGAATCATAGTCAGGTCTATTTTTTCTAATATCTCGAAGAACATCATATAAATTAGCTAATTCTTCTATACGTTCTTTAGGAAGATTAAATAATAATTTAGTACTTATTTCTCCGTTTCTATCAACAGCGTGTTGTAAAATATCATTTATCTTACTAATAGTTTCAATTCTTTCAGGACTACGTTTTCCTTCATCATTACTTCTAATTTCAGTATAAAATCTTGAACTTAATATAGGAAGATTAGCTGGAATTTCTTTTATAAGAGTTTCATTACTTAAAGAAGACTCATAATCATAACCATATTTTTTAAGAGCAGCATCTTTAATAATTTGTTTTTGTTCTTTAGTAAACTTTCTACCATCAATAATTCCTAATTTATCTTTATATTCAGGATGACTATCAAGAATAGTAGCAATTTCACTTTGTCTATCAGCATTGTCTTTAAATTGTTTAAATGCCCAATCAATTTTATCTTTAATTTCTTTATTAATAGTTTTACGAGCATTTAAATTAATCCAATTAAAGGCATTTCTATAATTTTCATCTTTAAGTTTTTCTTCAAGAACTTCATTAGGATTATTTTCATCATATTTCTTAATAATATCAAGATAATATTTTAAGTCTTCATCAAATCCAGCAATAGGAGAATATTCAAAATATTCACCATTAAGCTTTTTAATTTTATCAATATAATCTTTTAGCGTATTTGCTTTAACGATTTCTTCATCAGATTTAGGACTATAATCTTTATTTAATGAAGAAGTCATAAAATTAATTTCATTAATAAGAGCAATTTTTTCTTGTTGTTGTTCAATACTTAATTCACTATCTTCTCCAGGAGTCATTTCATAAATAGTAGTCATTATTTCTTTATATCTAACAAATAATTCTGGAGCAGTTTTTAAAATACTTTCATCTAATTTATTTTTAGCAATATAATATTCTGGAACAACCTCCATATTAACGTTATCAGCATACCATTTATCTCTATTAAGACGTGCTTTATAGTATTCTATACTAAATCTACCATATTTGTCTTTAGCTTCTCTAACAGCATCTCTTAATTGATCTCTGTCAGTAATAAATTTCTGAGTATAAGAAGTAATAAATTTACCATTCTTAACAATATCGCCCCATACAAATTTACCAGGCATTTTCATTATTTCATCATACTTTCTTAAAAATTCCTGACGAGCTTTAGGTGCATCTACTAAATTAGCACCATTAATAATACCACCAATAAATTTAACAATAACTTGAACTTCACTATTACTTAATTCAGAAACAGAACTAAATAAACTATCAAAAATATCAGCATCGGAATATTGAGTACGAATACTAATTATATTATTACGAATTAAAGGATTAGTAGAAACTTCTTTTCCAAAATAATTATCCATAATAAGTTTCATTGCTGAAACAATTTTAGGATTATTACGAATATTATTAATAGAATTTCTAATAGATTGAATTTGATCTGAAATAACTTTATCTACACTTGCAATATCAAATTCAAATAATCCACTTAAAGAAGTGCCAAAAGAACGAGCGTTGAGAAGTGTTCTAACATATCTATCTAATTCTCCAGGTTTATTTTTTATAATATCAATAACTTTAGGGTTATCAATTGATAACCATTCACCATTTTCATCTTGAATAAAATTATTAATTTCTTTGTTAAGCATATTCGAAACTGTTTTATAAAATCCAGCAGCACGAGAATATATTTCTCTTGTATGATTTTTTATAGAAACAGCGGAATATCTATCAATATCACTTTCTTTTAATAATTCAGCAACTTTTTCTGCAACTTCATTACCATTAATACCTTGCCTATTAATGTCATTAATAATTTTAAGAGATATTTCTTCAACAGTAGTTAATTTAGAAGAATCAATAGTTTCATAACTATCGCCTATAATATCAGTAATAGCAAATGGAGCTATATCCTCGGTGTTTTCCTCTACGGGGGAAAAGTATTGAGAAACTTCGTAAATATTAGGAACTATTAATGAATATTGACCAACAGTATCAGCTATATTTTTTTCTTGTTCATTAAGTTTATTATAATATTTATCTTGTTTAGTTTTAAAATATAATTTTAAATTATTACTTGGTTTAACTTTTTTAATATAATAATCTTCTCCATTAATAGTTTGTATAGTAGCACTATCAATATTAGGTAAAGCAAAATTAATAATTTTGTTATTATCAGCTATTAATGCTTTATCTGGATTTTCTTTAAATTTATTTATAAGTTTATTAATAAATCCATTAGGATCAGTATTACTTAAGTTTTCAGTAAAATAATTTCTATTATTTAATACATCATTTATTTTAGGTTGAATAAATCTTTTAATAGTATATTTAGTTTTATTTTCAGCACTCGCGGGCCCATCTTCTTGAGAAATAATTATATTTACATCAGATTCAGTAGAAGCAGCAGCATCAATAATTCCAAGATAATATTCTAATCTTTTAAATTTATTATTATTAGGATTTATACTATATTCATTAGTTTCATTACTATCTAATAAATTAAGAGGTGCTAAATATAATCCTTTATCTTTAATTATTACTTTATATAAAGTAGTAACAGGTTTTTTATTAATATTACGAGTTATACGAATATAAGAAAGACTATCAGAAGAAATAAATCCTGGTTGTATATCCCCCGTAAAGGAAGACTCACCTGTAGTATCTTCTTCAACCCATTTACCAATTCCTGTATATTCAATAAAACTTATTCCATCTTTAGTATAAGGAATTTGAACAATATTATCAGATTTAAAGAATTTATTAAATCTATTATCTTTTTTACTTAAAAATACATTTTTAATAATACCACTATGACTTCTAACAAATCGTTCAGTCATATTATAAATATCAGTGCCTTTAGAATCAAAATCATTAACATTAAATAAAGTAGCAAAATTATCTATTATAGTAGGAACAATATTAGTACCATTATATTGAATAGGCTTTAATAAAAATTCATTAACAACAAGTTTTGTAATAGAATTTCTTTTAAATCTAAATCCATCTACTATAAAAGCATATTTAACTATATCAAGCATTGCTAATTTAATATATGGATGTTTATTAAAAGAATCTAATTTAGATTGAATAAGAATATCTTCAATATTTTCTATATTATCGTGAAAATATAAACTTTGTCCTGTATATCCTTTTTCTCTAACATTACGTTGATTATAAGTATTTACATCAATATATTTAAATATTCCAGGATCTTCTGAAAAATGTTCTTTAATATATAAAACTTTTTGAACAGGAGTAAGTTTAGCAAAATTATTTATTTCTTCTTGAGTAGGATTATTTATATCTACTGTATCAAATTTAGTAGTTTCATAATAAGTAAAACCATTTATTCTTGCTTCTTCGCTTTTCCAATAATCAATATTTTCATTAGCTAACTCTTCTCCATATTTAGTATCAGTTATAAACTTACCCATCTTATTAAGTGTAATTGGAGTAGTAAGAATTGGAGTAAGTTTATAAAGATAAGAAACCATATATTGAATTAAATCAATATATTGTTCATCATTTAATTTAACATTTAATTTTTGTTCAATATTATCAATTATTTGTGCAACGTCTTCACGTTCCATAGTAAATAATTGACTATTTATTTTAATAGATGGAATAGTCGCATATTGCATAAATGCAGCTAAATATGGATAAACACTATTTTCAATATTTATATTTTCATCAATAATATTAGGATATAAAGCATCAACAAAAGTTTTATCTTTTACATATAAAGTAGAACCTACTAAATCTCTATTGGAAGTATATTTTTTAGCATCTTGTAGTATACAACGAGTACTTCTAATAGTTTGTTTTGCTCCAAATTTATCTGGTTTAGCAACTTGAAGAATTTTTTCAATATTATTAGAAGTAATTTTTAATTTATTAAATTGAATAATAATATATAAATCAAATAGAAAATCATCTTTTACAGAAAATCTATTTAATAAATCTTCTTGACTTAAATTTACGTTTACATTATTTGTTAAATGTAAATAATCAATATTTAAATCAATACCAAATCTATTTTTAAATTCTTTTCCATATAATTTAGTTAATTTACCAAGTATATCATTAGTAGAAGTAAAATCAGCAATCTCTTTACCATCTACTTTTATATTATATTTTTTAGCAAGTTCTGTAATAGCAACTTTTATAGGACTTTTATTTCCTATATTAGTAAATATAGAATTAGTTTTAAAATAAGCATTAACAATTTCTGTTACAGCAGGTTGCTGTAAAAATGCAATAGCGGTAATATAATCAGAACCTATATCTAACAAAGTTTTAAATACACCAAATGTATATTCATTTTCATTATATACAGTACCAGATTTAATAGCATCAAGAATATGTGCAGTAGTTTGAGAACCGTATGTTGTAAGTAATTGACCTACAATATTTTTATTATTAACAGTATTTCCTATACTATCGTGTTTAACAATTATATATTTATCATCTTCACTTAATTTAGCATTAGGCCAAGCTTTTTTAATTTCATCAAAATTATAAATTTCATTATTAGGATATTTTATAGTAATAATATGATTTTTAGATAATTTAGTTTTAGCATAATTACATATACTTATAAATGTATCTCTATTTACAGATGCGGCTTTAAGGCGAGCACCAGACATAGCGTTCTCCATAGAATTTAATTGGTCAAATAAATTATATGTAGAACGACTGGCAACAGCATCTGAACTTTCTATAAGTTCTTCATAATGTTCACGAAGTTTATCAATATTATTTTTAGCATCTTCTAAAGCTCTAAAATTACTTTGAGAATAATTTTCTTCTTTAGCGCTTTGAGATTTAAAAATATTAATAATACAATCTAAAATTAAATTATTTCTTGCGTCACGAGTATTTTGATCTTCAATACTTAACTTTTTAAATTGTTTTAAAGTAATATTAGGATTTTTTATAGCCTTATAAATTTTATATCTATATTTAATATCTTCATCGGTATTACCATCATTATATTCTATTTTATGAATTAAAGCATCCTCTGGATCAAAATACATTTCATAAGAAATGCCATAAACACTATCTACATCAAAATCAGAACCAGTTTGAGTAACCCATTCATCAGGAACAACAATAGTAGAACCATAGGCTTCAGGTAAGAACTCTTTTACTTTGATAATAACAATAGATTGTTTACCTTCAGTAGGAATACGATAAGCAATTTGGAACTGCAAATCTTCGGGAAGTTTATCAGCACGCATACTCTCAGGAATAAGTTTACTCCAACGAGGAAGACGAACTTCCATATATGCTTCTTGTTTAACAGAAAGTATTTTATCATTTATAAATTCATAATGATCGTTAACTTTTTTAGCATAACCGTCTTTTACTAAAGATTTCCAAACTCTATTAGCATCTTCTGTTCTACTTGAATTACTTGCGCTTACTAAAGTTTTACCTTGTTTTCCTAATTCAACAGCTATTTGATAATAAAACGCTTTACCATAACCTTTGCCTCTAAATTCTTCGTCAATAGTAACTCCCTGTCCAATAGAAGCAAGAGAAACTTTATTTTCATCTAAATCTTTTTTTCTCCAAGATTTAGCAGATTTAGTATTAAAATCATAATAAGCATCTATATAAAATTCTCCAATAGCATTACCGTTTTCATCACGACCTATAAATACAGCACCCATTCCATTTGCATCAGCTGTATCTGGAGTATAAGTTAATTCTATTTTAACATTTTTATAAGGATTTTCTACTTCATTATATACAGTAGGATGATATTCCAAATCATCACTATATCCAACATTAGTAATTTGCGCAGCATGCCATCCATGTAGTTTTTGTCTTGTAATAGAATTATTAAATATAGATTGAGCAATACTTTGTAATTTAATAGAAGCGTAATTCATAAAATTAGGCATAGTAGGAATATGCGTAATAGGATCAGGAGTTACATAATCTAAAAAATTACTATCTAAATTTAATCGTTTAGCTTCTTCTTGTGCTCTTTTATAAAAAGAATTAAAATCAATTAAATCTCCAGAATTATTCTTATTTACAATATTTCTATTTTTATCAACTTTCAAGTCTAAATTATTAAGTAATTTATTAAAACTATTTTCAATATTTTTACAATATGCCTTGAATAAAGTATTAACATATTTAGCAGTTTCTCCAGTAGTATTATCTATAATCTTTTTAAATAATTGAACTGCAACTTTATTACTTGCATCTACCATATGTTGAGGAACATCTTGTTGTTTATATAAATATCTATAATAATATGTTCCTATTACATTGCCTTCATTAAGTTTATCTTTAAAAACTGTTAAATTATCCTCTGTTACATTACCCTCATTATCCCAAAATGTTAATACATCTTTTTTAGCAGCTTTATCAGTTTCTTTAGTATTTACTTGATCAATACCATATTCAGTCATTAATTCATATAATTGATACAAACTACTATCTTTAGGTAAAAGTTTAGGAATTAATACAAATTCGGCATTTTTAATTTGTCGAGGATAATAAGTTTCAGTAGTAGCATCATAAGCATGATCAAAATAAAAGTTTTTCTGTACTTGAATTTTAGCATTAATTCTATCCAAATCAATATCTTTTACATCTATATTTGGATCTAATAATTGAGTAATTAAATCGGCATATTCATAATAAGTGCCGTCAGCAACTCTACGTCTAATAAATTCTTCAAATGTTATATAAGATTGAGCATCATTAGTAATAATACCTTCTTTATATCCTCGTGCTATAAATTCAGCTCTATCTTCAATATTCTTTTTTTCTTTATCAGTTAATTCTTTATTTCCATATTCTTTTTTAAATATGTTAATAAGTTCTTTTTTAATAGCTACATATCTATTAGAGCCTCTAACAGTATTATTAATCGTAATAGCTTTAAATCCATTTCTAATAGGAATAGTAATATTATCAGTGCTTATTCCTTTACGGGGGATGGACAATTGATCTATTGTTTTTAATCCACCATTATAATCATCTAAAAGATCATATCCAGTATATGCTTTTCCTTGAGCTTGAACTTCTTTAGCTCGTTTAAGAAAATCTTGATAACTTTTATAAAATTTACTATCACCTTCAAATATGTTATCAAAAGCTATTGTGTTAATAGTATAATTTATAGCAAATTCTTTTATTTGATCTATATTATATCTATCTCCAATAGCTTCTGTATATTGACTAATTCTTTTTTCTATTTCTTTACTATAATTAATAAGCCATTCTTCAACAATATTTTCAATAGTTTGTTTAGAACCATCATCCAGATTTAAAGTATAACCATTAGCGCCATCAGGAGAATAAATAGTATTCATGAATTTTCCCCCGTAAAGGAAAGGCACTCCAGCTTCTTCATCACTTAATATTTCAGCTGGATTAAATCCATTTACAGGGAATAATCTATTAAATTGAAAAACATTACCGGTTAATTTTCTATTTTTAATAATACTTCCTTTATAATGATAATATTCAAACAAACCATCTGTATTATCTTTAGGAGTAAATATACCATTATTATCAATAGTGCCAACTTTAGTAAGTTGTTTAAAACCTTGTTCTAATTCTCCAAGAACATAATTATAAAATATTCTAAAAATAGGATGTTTTTTATTAACAGATTTTTCATTAAATAAACCAGAAATACTATGTTTAGGAGCTTTTATAATAAAATTCTTTGGAGCGTCAGATGGAGTTCTCATAAAATACCATCCTTTATTAATATTAGCAATTTTATCATCAGTAGTATAATAAATAAGTTGGCTTATAAGATAGTCTGTTTTAGACATTGTAGAATATAATGCAGACTTATCAATTACATAATCTTTAATACCATTAAATAATGTATAATCTAATAATTGTCTTGCATAAGAATTAACAAACGTTTCTCCTTGTTCATTAATATCAAATAATCCCCTACTAATTTTTCTACCTCGTTCATCATATTGATCAAAAAGTATAGGATTATATTTATATTGATCATTTAATGAAACAAATTCTCTTAATTTATTAAGACCAGCATTAAGATCTTCTTCAGTAGAAAAATTGATTTGTTTAAATAAATTAGTAATCCAACTATTTCCAATAAAATCTGCGCCTAAATTTCCATCAGCGTTTCTACTGTTCAAATCAACTTTTACAACACTATATTTAACTAATGAATTACTTATACTATATAATGAATTAATAAACGCATCGCCAAATATAGTGTCATCTATCTTAAAAACCGGTCGTTCTTCATCAAAACCTATTCCAGCTTCAATAGCATATTTTTTTCTATTATAATAATTAGCTAAATTTTTATTATTTCTTAAAATTTCTTGTTCATATTTATCTTTAGATTTTTTAGCTTCATTTAAGAAACCATCAAATATACTAATAAATTTTGTATAATTATCTATTTTATTTCCATCATTAATATATTTATCTATAGCAGAAACTTCTGCATTAGGAAAATATTTAAGATAAATATTTAAAAACTTATTATGAAGATTTAATAAAATATCATTTTGAGCATTACTTCCAGTTTCTTCTTTTTTAGCTAAATTAATATAATCATATAATTCTTGAATATTTTCTAAATCTTGAGCAGGATAATTAGTACGAATAGTACCTTTTATAGCATTATAATATTGATAAAATATAGCAGTAATAGGATCAGCAGTTGCATTACTATTACTAAATTCAATACCAGATTCAGAAATACTAATAATAGTTTTATTAACTTTAGGATTAGCTAATTGCCCAAATACATAATTTCTAAATACTATATCGTTCTCCATATCTTCAGCAAGTTTAATTAAACCCGCATAATGAGAAATATTGTTAGCAACATTTTTAATTTCTTCAATTAAAGATTTAGGAGAAGTAAAAGTGCAAAAACTATATATTGCAGATATAGCTTTATTATATCCAATAGGAGTTTCTACTCCTAATTCATTATTAAGGTCTAAAGTTTTAGACTCAGCACTTTCTAAATTAGGAATAGTTTCAAAATATAATTTAAGTCTTTGAGAAACAGTATTTAAATAACTACCTCTTGAAGTTAAATCTTCAATATAAGATTTCATCATTTCATCAATACCATCATTTTCCTCATCGACAAAACTAATATCTTCTTCATTATTAGCTTTTTCTGCATTAATAATATCAGATACATCCTTAAATGTTTTAGTTAAAAATGTAATACTACTATTATTAATTACTTCTTCATAAAAAGCTTCTTTATTTTCAAGTAATTTATTTACAAGATTTCCATAATTTTTAGTTTTAATATCTCCATATTTAGCTGCAATATTGCCATAAATAGTATATAATTCTTTAATAGTATTTTCAAAATTTTCTTTATCTTTAATAGCCTTATATTGATTAGCTTTTCTACGAAGATCATTAATTTTTTCAATATATTTTTTACCTGTAGAATTATTCTTAAATTCATCAGAATTAATCAAAGGATTAATATATTCTGTAACAAATTTAGAACGAATAGTAGTACTACATTTACGCAAAATATCTGCCCTATCTTTACGACTAACATCTTTATTTTTTGTTAAATCGTAATATAAAGCAGATATTATACCAGCAGTATGCCGATAAGCTATATATTTAGCATGAACAGAACTAAAACCGTTTAATTCTGTACCTATACGACTACGACGAAAATTAACAACACTTGGATGTTGTTTTTTATAATATTCATTAAGTAATCGTACACAAGTATTATGAGGAGTATTTTCAATACTACCTCTCCATTTAGAATCTTTTGATGCAAATTCAATAAAATTAGCATCTTCTTTTAAATAAGCAGCTATAATAGCAGCTTTCTTGTCATTACCATTTGCTACACCTTCTACGATAGCAAGTTCTTTAGGATTTAAATTAAGTCCTTTAATTGTACACGGCATAATTTTAAGTTTATTAGTTTCACCAGAATAAACATTAAGATTTTAACCTTATATGTTCAGAAAATTATTATAGGAAACGAGCCGTTTTTAGCCCATTTCCTATAATTAAAATTTATTTATATACAGATCATCAGCAAACTATTTTCATCCAGCCATTTTTAACAAAACGAGCCATTAACGGCTTATCTTGCTCATTATAATTATTCAAATATTCATTTACCGATGCCGTTATATTTTCATTACTTTCAATAAGTTTATCAGTAACAGCAAAAACATCATCTTCAAATTCACTAAAAGTATCAGTTTCAATATCTTCTAATTGATTTTTAGTTATAATATCAGCAGATTCTTCTTTAGTTTCAATAGTAGTGTCTTTTTGTTGTTCAACAGTTTGAATTTCAGCAATAGTGTCATTAAATAAATTTCCAAATAAATTATATTCACGTGCTAATATAGTATTATTTTCTATATTATCAAATTTTATACCAAATATTTTTATTAAAGCATCTATAATACGCTGCCAAAGAGTTTTTGGAGTTTGTTTATCAATAATAGCTTTATCAGAAGTACTTTTAATTTCATTTAAAGCATCAATAAGAGAACGCTGAGTAAGACTTTCAACAAGAAATTCTTCTGCAAATAAAGAATCTCTTTCTTCTTTACTTCTATTATTCCAATAATCTTGAGCAGATTTATCAAGATAATTAAAATAAGTATCAGGATTTAAAATTGTATCAAAAGCTGAAATTAAATGACCATATTTATCAGGATTAGATTTAATAGCTAATTTGGCTTCATTATAAATATCTAATATTTCATTAACATATTCTTGTTTACGATTTCCAACTTGTTCATTAAGAATTTGATGAAGTCTTTCGTGAATAAGAATACGCATAGCTTCATATTTATCTTTATTTACAGCAGTAACAAAATGTTTAAATAAAAGAATACTATTTTTATTAGTTTGTGCTTTAGCTTTAGTATCTCTTTTACTATATCTAACTTCTTTTGGGAGCAAATCTAAATCTTCTGCAATATTAATAATACTTTCATCAATTCCTACTTTTTCTGCAATAGATCTTCCAGAATAAACAGTTTTAGAACTATCACCATCAAAAATATCATCAGGAGTAAATAATCTATCTTGCTGTTCTTCCTTTACGGGCGTGCTCTTTTGAGCTTCAATAAAAAATCCTTTTTTATTTACTTCAAAATAATGACCAAATTTATCAACATCTTGATTAGTATTAAATGCGTTATTTTTAAGTATAAATTCAGTAAAGTTATTATAAATAAATTCTTTTCCGTTAAGTGTAAGAACTAACTTACCATCTCGTTTAGATAAATATTTATTAATTTGTCCATTAATAACATCTTGATATCTTATAGCAACAAATGTTTTAAAATATTGTGTATTGCTTAATATTTCCTCAACAATATTATCAATAATTTTTTCATTTCCCTCCACTTTAGATATAATCTGACCAGCAGAAGAACTATTTCCGTTCTTATAATATCTAATAGCAGTACTTTCTTCATTACTATCTTTTTTATATCTATAAGCAACTAATGTATAATTATCTTTTCTTCCTTTAAAAGCTAAAGCCGTAATATCTCCAATAGAAGCTACGCTATAGCCTTTAAATAAATTATTATATCCTCTATTATTTCCTCCAAATAAAGAAGCTAATTTATCTGTAAATTCATCAAAATTACCTCCAGATAATCTTTCTTTAATAATATTTTTAAGTTCTTCTTTAAGATCATTATATATTTGATTAGACTTATCTACTTTATTTTCTTCAGTAAATAAAGCATAAGCTGGACTTCCATCATTATCTTGAATTAATAATCCCATAGTTTTTATAGTCATACCTCTTGATGGATAAGTAGCTTTAGATCCTTCAATATTAACAGTACCACTATTCATAACAGCTATTACAGGATTATTCTCATAAGTAAATTTTAAAGCAGGAGAATTAATAGGCAAAGATTTCTGAGAAGTAATAGGAACTCCTGTAACAGTATCTTCTACAGTTATTTTATAATTTAATCCATTATCTGCAATATCTTTAGTTTGCTGTAAATTAGCATACATAGAAGATAACCATCTTCTATAACTTCTAATTTTTAATTCAGAATTAATATGTATTCCATCATAATTAAGAACAGATAATATTTCATTAGCAATAGTTTTAGCAGCATCAACAACTTTATAAGTATCAACTCCTATATATCCATCATCTATTAATTTTTTAATTATAGGATGATTTACAATAATTTTAGCTCCATCTATATTACTTACAGGAGTACCTTTACTATTAACAAATTCAAAAGGCTTTTTAGATTGTTCAGAAATAGAGTTATAAATATCATCTGTTTCTTGTTCAGAAAGACTTTCATTAATTATAGCGCCAACTTCAATATTAGATTCGTAAATACTTAATATATTAAGTAAATCTTGAACATCTTCAGATTGTTCTATTAATTTAATAAATAATTCATCAAAATAAGAACTACTACAAGTAGAGCCGTTTTTAGTAATATTATATCTAAAACCTTTTTCTTTAGGCATATATACTGTATTACCATCAGAACTTGTAGTAGGAATAATAGAATATCCAATTTCAACGCCATCCTTTTTAAAGAACAATAATTTACCGTTACGTTCAATATCTAATTTATCTCCAGGTTTAAGATTATAATATATTTCTCTTGCTTTACTATCAGTTCTAACTTTATTAGCAACAGCAGTTCTTAATCTATTATTAACTACTTCATATTCTCGTTTAGCATATTGAACTTGCTGAAGAAAACAATTAGCTCTTTCTAAAGCATTAGTGAAAGATTTATCAGTAATATTATTATCTTTAACTAATCTAACATTTTTAAATATATATTTATTATATTCTTTATTAGAAGTATGATTAATAATATAATCATACATATTAATATAAATTAATTTAGCTTGTTCATAACCAATATCTTTATTATTAATTAAATAATCAAATAATTGAACAATATTTATAAGAGTGCTACCATTTTTATTTGGCTTAATATTTACAGATTTTATATATTCATCTAAAAATTTATCAATAGTATCATTAAGTTTAGATGTAGGAATAGCTGGACTAATAGCGTTTTTAGTAACATCAATGTTATCAATTATTTGAGCTGCAAGATTAGGAAGTCCTTTAGCATGTAATCTATTATTAATGTGTTTTATAGCTATTTTTAAACCTTTAATAGCTCCACTTTTAATAAGATCTTTATTATAACCTTCTAACTCAAGTTTATCTTCTATTTGAGAAAGAAGAGTTTTAGCGTTATCGTTATTAAAATTTTCTCCATCAAGTCCTTTATATAAATCTTTATTATTTCTATACATCTGAAGAGCAAACAAAGAAGCACTTGATGTAACATCAGTTTCTCCTAATTCATCATTACTTGGAATATTTATGGCTTCTCTAATTCTAATAGCATCTTGTAAAGCTAATGCTTCAGCTGGATTTTGTTCTTCCTCAAAACCTACTACTGTTCTATCTTCAATTAAATCAGGAATAATAGGATTAGTACTTTCGGTTGGAGCTTTTACCTGTTCCCCCGTAGAGGAAGGCACACCTGTGGCTTTTTGTACATCATTAATAATTTTAGTAGTTTCATTATTATTATCAATAATTTCTTTTTCAGTTGGAATAGGATGTTTTTCTAATATTTCTTCTCGTTCTTTATTAACAGTTTCATTGTCATTATTATTATTTTTTATAGATTCTATTTTGTTAATAGCTTCATCTCTTATTTCTTTAAGCAAATAATAATATTCAAAATCATTACTTGCTCCAAGATTTAAAATTTCAATATCTTTTTTTAATTCTGGAACTTTTTTAGCAAGAACATCATTAAACGCTTTAGTTGGATCGACTGAAGTTTCTATATAATGTCCTATATTAGTAAAAGCATCATTGAGTGCTTTAGAAACAGTTTGATCTACTACTCTATTAATTTGATTATATCTATCTTGTAATTGTTGTTTAGTAGTAGGAATAGAATTACGAATATCATCAGTTTGATACAATAAAACTGTTTTATTTCCTATAAATTTAGAAATAGCGTCAGGTACATTTGAAAAATCGTTATTATAATAATCATCATCTACATTATTTAATAACCAATTTTCATCAGCATTTATAATAATATTTCCAGAGTCTTTAGTTTTTAATTCTGCAACAATAGTATTTTTATTTAATCTATCAACAATATTTTGTTTCTTTTCTTTTAATTCTTTTATTAATTGATTCTTTACAATATCATCAGTATCTTTAAGTTTATATATATCATCAATATGTTTATTAATTTCAACTAATTGTTGTATTCCAAATTGATATTCATCAATAGCTTCATATCTATTAAATTCTCCATTAGAATCTAATTTAGTAATATCTGTATCTATTCTATTAATAGCTTGATTAATTAAATCTAAATTAAAATATTTTTTAACATTTTCTCTTGCAATATTTCTAATTATTTGATCGTTATCTCCATCAATAGAATGAATTCCTTTATATATTTCATTTTGATATAATTCAATAGTATTATTCATTTTATTAACTAATTCTTGAGTAAAATTAGTTTTATTTTTAGCAATATTTATATTAGCTGCATCAAAAAATTTATTAAATTCTGGATTAGTAATATATTCTTGTAATAATTCAATATTTCCTGCATCAGCTGCATTTAATACCATATCTACTACAAATTCATTTGCTAATCTATCGTATATAATATCAGCTTCATCCTGAGTTATATTTTCATAATCAGAAATAGTTCCATTTTCCTTAATAGGCTTAAATGGATTTTTTCCTTCATCGAGTAAAGATAATTGCTCAAGATAATCATTAATTTTAGCTCTACGACCAAGAATTTCAGCTTCTCTAATCTTTTCAAAAGTTAATTGACTACGATTATAATCTTCAGGGGACATGCGTTTTTTATTAATTTTTCCCTGAATTTTATTTTGAAGATTCCCTAAACCTCTACCAGCAGCTTGAAAACCTACCCCTCCAAGATAACCCCAAACAGCTTGTTCCCATATTTTAGGATCAGATAAATAAGAACTTAAATCTCTTGGTCTATAAGTAGGATCAAATATAAGTTCTGCAACTTCTTTTCCTTTTTCAGTTTGAGCACCTTGATAACCTTCTTCAAAACTTTCAGATAAATTTTCTGCAAGAAAAGTAGAATTGCCTTGTAATAATCTTTTAATTAAAGATTGTTGTTCAATATCTATATTAGCTGCATCGGCATTTAATTTATTAGCAGCTTGTTTATTTATATATTTTAATTTAGCTGTGGGTTTAAGTTTAAAAGCTCCTTTCCATAAACTACTAATAGCTTTAAATTGAACAACATCCATTAATAACATAGCATAATCATTAACAAATGTTTCTCCAGCAGAATCACTTGCAATTTTTTTAGCTATTTCTTCATCATTTAAACCTACAAATTCAGGATTATTTTTAAAAAATTCTTCTCTTTGTGCATCATTAAAATTTTGTAATCTTTCTATGGAAGTATCATAAATATCTTTATAAACTTCTCTGGCTTCCATATAATTTTCCATAGTTCTACTTAATACAGCTGTTGTACCAATATCTAAAGTAGTATTTATACTTTTAGCAGTTCTTGCAGGATTAGACGTTAAATGACTTTTTTCTGCAATTTTACTTATACCATAAATTCCTTTATTATATAATTTTTCAACAGTTTTGGTTCCTTTACCTATTTTTCCAAGAGCTTTAATTCCTTTTACAATACCTGTAGACGGAATAAGCATAGATAATGTAGATGCAACACTAATAGCATTATTAGCCCACCATCCAAAATCTCCAATATCAAATAATTTTCCTGGATTTTCTTGATATATAGCAAATCGTTCTCTAATAGAATCTTGAGCTTTTTCAAGTGCTGTACTTACTGCATTAGTATAATCATTATAACCGTCATTAACTATAAGATTATAAACAGAATCATACATATTAGAAAATCCAGAAAGCGTTCCAAGAATAAATTCGTTTGCAACAGCTTGTGTAACAGCGCGACCTGTTTGTTCAATCCAACTTTGATTTTTAGCTCTTTGTTTTTCAGCTTCTTCTCTTGTAGTATAAGCATTTAAATAAACATCATAATCAGCAAAATTTTCATAATCTTCTTTACTAACAGAAAATCGAGGGAGATTCTCAATTTGTTTATTAACAGCTGAAAAACCATAAGAATCTTGAAAAGGAGAAGGTTTATTATCAGTATTTCCAAAACCAGAAAAAGGAGAAGGTTTATTATCAGTATTTCCAAAACCAGAAAAAGGAGAAGGTTTA
>ERZ1673738.940-NODE-940-length-47489-cov-13.723532_pt1 | contig 47489 bp, 38 predicted proteins | sample MGYA00580198_ERZ1673738 | MGnify/ENA primary metagenome ERZ1673738 (study PRJEB41218, sample SAMN15661784) | gut metagenome | host: Homo sapiens | place: Canada: London | collected 2015-08-20/2019-03-30 | study: EMG produced TPA metagenomics assembly of...
GGGGATGCAAGGGGCGAAGCCCCTTGCATAAAATAACCTTGGTCTCCCCCTTCCCACTGGGAAGGGGGGCGGGGGGATAGGGGCAGAAAAGCAAGCGAAAGGCAGGGGCGGCGGGCGACAAAGAAGGCAAGCCATCCGCCGGGCACCGCTAACGCTCGCCGAGCCAGCAACTCCGGGGGCACGCCCCCCCATTGAGTCTTCTACAGCGGCAGGTCGAGCCAGTGCCGCGCGGGTTCAGTCGCGGGGATGCAAGGGGCGAAGCCCCTTGCATAAAATAACCTTGGTCTCCCCCTTCCCGCCGGGAAGGGGGGCGGGGGATGGGGGCAAAAGGCAAGGCTAAAGGCAGGGGCGGCGGGCGACAAGGAGGGAAAGCCCCCGCCGGACGCAGGCGCACCCCTGCCCCCGAAAAATCCGCAGATACCGCCCAAAAAAGGATTGACAAAGCAGTGGCAGTCCTGTATAATGGAATCGCTCTTCATGAGCCGCAACCAAACAAAGAACCAAAATCCGAAAGGAGTTTTTCCTATGAATCAGACTGCCATTCCGCGCCCCGAATACCCGCGCCCGCAGTTTGTCCGCGCCGCGTGGATCAATCTCAACGGCACATGGTCGTACAGGACAGACCGTCCGGAAAGCGGCGAAGCTCGCGGCTTCCAACACGACGCCCCCTTTACCGAAACCATCACGGTACCCTTCTGCCGGGAAAGCCGGCTGTCCGGCATCGGCGACACAGACTTCTGCGACAGCGTCTGGTACCGCCGCACCGTCACCCTGCCGACGGACTGGCAACGTCCGGGGCGGCATACCCTCCTGCATATCGGCGCGTGCGACTATAAGACCTCCGTGTGGGTCAACGGACAGCACGTCGGCGACCATACCGGCGGCTATGTGTCCTTCTCCTTCGACATCTCCCACGCACTGAAGGCGGGAGAAAACACCCTCACCGTCCGCGCCACCGACCACGTCCGCACCCACGAACAGCCCGGCGGCAAGCAAAGCGATCAGTACGCCTCCTACGGCTGTATGTATACGCGCACCACCGGTATCTGGCAGACAGTGTGGCTGGAAAACCTGCCCGAGGCATACATTTCCCACACCAAGTACTATCCCGACATCGACCGGCAGAAGCTGGTCATCGAGGCACAGACGGTCGGCGGCGAGGGACTGACGCTGGCGGCATCCGCCTCCTATGCAGGTAAGCCGATGGGGCACGGGGAAGTGACGGTGCACGGCGGCAAAGCGGTGCTGGAGCTGCCGCTGAATGAGCTGTACCTCTGGGAGGTCGGCGCGGGACGTCTGTACGACCTGACTCTGACCTTCGGGGAGGATCGCGTGGACAGCTACTTCGGTATGCGCCGGATCGAGTGCCGGGACGGTATCCTGTACCTCAACGGCAAGCAGGTCTTTCAGCGGCTTGTGCTGGATCAGGGATTCTACCCGGACGGCATCTACACCGCCCCCACCGCCGCCGAGCTGGAGGCGGACATCGACCGCTCCCTCGCCATGGGCTTCAACGGCGCACGCCTGCACCAGAAGGTGTTTGAGCCGCAGTTCCTTTCGCTGTGCGACCGCAAGGGGTACATCGTCTGGGGCGAGCACGCCAACTGGGGGCTGGACATCGCCCGGCAGACCGCCTATGAGAATTTCCTGCCCGAATGGTGCGAGGTGCTGGCACGGGACTTCAACCATCCCGCCATCATCGGCTGGTGCCCGCTGAACGAAACGCAGCTGAATCAGAATCCCGCTTTCGTGCGTCTGCTTGCCACCGTCACCCGGCAGTACGACCGGACGAGACTGTACATTGATGCCTCCGGCTGGACGCACATCCCCGGACTGACCGACATCATGGACATCCACGACTACGAGCAGGATCCCGCCGCCTTCGCCGAACGGCTGGCACCGCTTGCCGGGGACGGCACCTATAACGTCCACCGCATCTTCGGGCACGGGCACGAGCTGGAAGCCCGCCCGACCTTCGTCAGCGAATACGGCGGCATCCGCTGGGCGCCGTCCGACGCCGCCGGCTGGGGATACGGACAGGCTCCGCTCAGCGAGCAGGAATTCCTGGACCGTTTCAAGGGGCTGACCGAGGTACTGCTGTTCCACCCGCGCATGGGTGCCCTGTGCTACACGCAGCTGACCGACGTCGAGCAGGAGCTGAACGGTCTGTACACTTACGACCGCAAGCCGAAATTCGATCCGGCGTTCATGCACGCCGTGCTGACGCAGAAGGCAGCAATCGAGGAGTAAGGCTCGCCGGCTGATCCGGCGGTTCCGTACCGCACCGGAGCGCTCTCCTTCTCACCCCGTGTCGCAGTGCGGCATATGCTGTTGACAGCCGCGCGGCACGGGGCACCGTTGCCGCAATCCGGCGGCGACGAGGAGACGAGCAAATGCAACTGGACAAAAAGACGCTGGACAGACTGCTGGATCTCAGCGACGGGCAGCTCCGGGTCCTGCTGAAGCGTCTGCTGGCGGAGTACGGCGTGGATCCTGCGGCAGTTCCGCTGGAGCAGATGGATATCGGCAAACTGCGGGATGCTCTCCGGGGAACGACGGACACGGACATTGCCCGCTTTCTGCAGCTCATGCAGGCATCCGGGCTGGGCAAGGGAGGCGGCAAAGCATGACAGCTACGACCGATAAGTCCGAGCCGGTCGGGCAGGGGCGCGGCGAGGATATGCAGACGCGCCTCGGGCGGCTTCTGGATGAAGTGGAAGCGATGCCTGCCGGACAGCCGGACGCCGCGCAGGAGCAGACCGAAGCGGAGCAGGGCGCGCCCGTCGCCGGGAATCCGCTCGGCGGTCTGCTGTCCAATCCGGAGCTTCTGGCGGCTCTGCCGCAGTTGATGGGCGCGCTGGGACCTCTGATGCGGAACTTCGGCGCGGCGCGCAGCGGGGATGCCGGTGCGCCTGCCCGGAAATCGCCGCCCGACCGCCATACGGCGCTGCTCCGTGCGCTCCAGCCCTACCTTTCGCCGGAGCGGCGGCAGGCGGCGGAAACCGCGCTGGAGCTGTTGGCAATCTGGGACGCGCTGGCAGGCATGGGGCTGTCTCTGCCGTCTTTGGCGGGAAGCCGCCCCGCCGGGGGAGGTGAGGCGTGATGTACAGCCGCATTCCCCGCCAACCGCCCCGGCCGGCGGGCGTGCCCAGCTACCGTCAGCGCGTCACGCCCCCGCCCAATTACAGCGGCAACGCCTTTCCGGCGGAGCCGGATCCGGACGATGCACGCCCGCGCTTTGACGGTCTGCCGACCGTCAGCACCCTGCCCGCCCGCGATATGCCGCCCGCGTCGGAGGAGCCGGTATCCGCCCCCGAGCAGGAGTCAGGCGCCGACTGCTCCGCCAGTGCCTCCGCGGACAACATACCCGCCCCTTCCCCGGACGCACCCCGCTTTGCCCTGCCGGATCTTTCGCATTTCCCGTTCGGACACGGGCTTGGGCAGGAGGAGCTGCTGCTGCTCGGTCTGATTCTGCTTCTCCTGTACGAGGGGCGCGCCGGGGGCGGCGACGCCGACAGCGATCTGTTCCTTACGCTGACCCTGCTGGGCTTCCTGCTTGTCTGCGGGTAGGGAGAGGGCGGAAACTTACCGCCGGGGGACACTGGTCATGCTTGTGGAAAACCGGTTCTTGGGGCTTTGACGGGCACACGCCTGTTTTGCCGCTGCCAACTCCGATTCCGGTCAATAAAAAATCGCGAAAAGTTCTGATGTCCGGGGGACTCTTTCAAGAGTCCCCCGGCGTGTCTCCCCCGCACGCCGCACAGGAAAGTCACGATCACACTATGCCGATGAGCCGCCGGATGCGGCTCATATTTTTTAGCCGGTGCGCATATGTTCTAGGGAAACGCTGATTTAATGAGGTGGTGCATATTCGGTACAGATTTTTTCGTCTGCGATTGCGAAAAACTCAAGATGTACTGGATGTACATCGAGTTTTTCGGCAAGAAGCAGGCGGGAAAAGATGTGTCGAAGATGTGCCGCCGAATAAATCAGTGGTTCCCTAATGAAAATCTGCCACACACAAAGGAGATGGATGGAATGAGCATGAATCAGAAGACCCCGGAGCCGACAATGGGGGCGGAGCCGCCGGTGTGCGGCAATGTACAGGTATCTCTCTGCGACCGGGTCATCACGACGGATCTGGGAGGCGATTTTTCCCTGCCCGATTACCAGCCGGAAATCAGGCGGCTTTTGCGTATCGGCGCGTCGGCGACGCCCCCCGCGCGCTATGCGGGCGGCAACGGCATGGATCTGGCGGGAACCGTGGACTATTTCGTGCTGTACATGGGCAACGACGACCAGGTATACTGCGCGCCGCTGTCCGCCGAGTACCGGATGCAGGCGCCCTTTGACGCGGATGCGGGGGAGAATGTGTCCGAGCCGTTCGTCTGCGTCTGCGACGTCTGCGCAGAGGGCGCGGCAGGGCGCGTGACTGCCCCAAGGCGGCTGAATATCCGCTGTCGCATCCGGGCAAATGTGCGCGTATACGGGGAGCGGAGCCTGTCCTGTCCGGATGAGAACGGGCTGGCGCCCGGTTCCGTAGAGCGGCTGGAAAGCCACGCGCAGGTCTGCCGGGTGTTCTGCGGCACGAGCGACCCGACCGCATTGCAGGACGACATGATCCTGCCGCAGGGCGCCGATGTGCGCGTGGTCTGCGCCGAGGGACAGGTCATGGTGACCGAGGCGGTCGCGGATCGGGATGCCGTAACCTGTCGGGGCGAGGTCACGCTCAAGCTCCTGCTGGCGCCGCTCGGGACGCCGACCGACGGGGAAACCGTGCCGCCCGCCGCCCCGACCGTCGCACTGCGGCGCGTCCCCTTCACGGTCACGCTGGATATGCCGGGCGTGACGCCGGACTGCACCGCCTGCGCCCACGGTGCCTGCTCCGAGCTGAGCGTGCAGGGGGAGGAGGGACATATCCACACCGATCTCGGCATCGTGCTGGAGGCGACGGCACAGCGCAACGAAACGGTCTGCTATACCGGCGACCTGTTCTCTACCCGTGCGGCGGGGGAATGCCGCTTTGCGGACTGCGCCGCCGGACGCGCCCTGCAGACCGTGCAGGGGAATTTCACGCTGAGCGATTCCCTGCCGCTGAGCGAGGCGGGCATTGACCCGGCGGCACAGACAGTGGACATCCTGGCATCCGCCCAGCCGGAAACGGTCAGCTGCAGCAAGGGAAGAGCCGTACTGTCCGGCTCCTGCCGCTTCCAGCTCCTGCTCTGCAAGGCAGGCGAGTGGAGCACCGCCGAGATCGTGCGCCCCTTCCGCTATGAGTGCGACCTGCCGGTCGGCGCGGACACGGAACAGCCGACCTTTGACGGCACCGTCACGGCTGTCACCTGCCGCGCCCGCATGGACGGCGAGCGCGTCGGGCTGGATGCCGAGCTTGCCGTATCGCTCCGCCTGACCGCACCGCTGTCCCTGCACCTGCTGGCTGGTGTCACATTCGGTGCCGACGTGCCCCGCCGACGCGGCGAGTATGTCATCTGCTTCCCCGCGCCCTCCGATACGCTCTGGTCGGTCGCCAAGCGCTACCACGCACCCCTGACCGCCCTTGCCGCCGCCAACGACCTGCCTGCCGCCGCTTCCCCCGACGATGCGGGATCGCTCGCGGGGATCGGCTACCTGATTGTATAAATTATTGAAGATACCCGCCAAAACCCGGCAGGCGGGAGCGTTTTCGGACGCCCCCGCCTGCCTTTTCCGTCCGTGATCCGCAAAAAATCTTCCCCCGCCATACTGTGACAGAATCCGCACCGCCGGTGTGCTATACTTGGGCAAAGGCAATGCCGCACAAAGGCGAAGGAGGACAGGCATATGAATCAGAGAGCGGAATTCACATGGAAGGACACGGACGGCGGACTGCTCGTCTCGGTCCGGGGCGAGATCGACCACCACACGGCTGCCGCCATCCGGACAGGCATGGATGCTTTGCTGTTTGCACACCGCCCGGCACGTCTCGTGCTGGATCTGTCGGCTGTCACCTTCATGGACAGCTCCGGACTGGGGCTCATCATGGGGCGCTACGGCATCCTGCGGGAGCTGGGCGGCAGTATGTGCGTCCGGGATCCAAGCCCGGAAATACGCGGCATTCTGACGCTGGCGGGCATGGAGCGGCGGGTGCGCATCGAGTACACCAAGCGGACACCGCCTGCCGCACCGGACAGGCAGTCCCCGCGATCCGGGCGGGCAGGCTCCGGTCGCACCGCCGCACCCGGTCGGACGGGGCAGAAAAGGAGGAGAGTCATATGAAACGGACCAATACGGACAGCGCGCCGCGCAAGGCGCAGGTCATCAACCGTATACAGATCAAATTCCCGTCGCTGTCGGTCAACGAGGGACTGGCGCGGTCGGCGGCGGCTGTGTTCCTCGCCCAGCTTGACCCGAGCGTCACCGAGTTGGCGGACATCAAGTGCGCCGTGTCCGAGGCGGTCACCAACTGCATCGTCCACGGCTACCGGGATGCGCCCGGCATCATCACCATGACGGTATCCCTGCTGGAGGGGCGCACCGTGAAAATCGAGATCAGGGACAAGGGCTGCGGCATAGCGGACGTCCGGCAGGCACGCCAGCCGCTGTTCACCACCGACGCGGCGGGGGAGCGCAGCGGCATGGGCTTTACCGTCATGGAGAGTTTCACCGACTCCCTGCGCGTCAGCTCCAAGGTCGGAAAAGGCACCACCGTCACCATGCTCCGCCGCCTGTCCGAGCGGGGGCGCATCTGAGCCTTGCGTACATAACCCGCGCAGAGCGGGAGAAAGGGAGGCGCAGAGCATGACGGAAGCAGGCGGACGCATAGCGGAGACGGAGGTGCGGGAGGCAGTCCCGCAGGAGGACAGCGCCGGGCGCTTTTCCGGCAACCGGGAACTGTTGCTGCGGGCACGCGCCGGGGACAAGGCGGCGCTGGAACAGCTGGTAATCGACAACGCCGGACTGGTGCGGAGCATCGCGGTGCGGTTCCGCGACCGGGGGACAGACATGGAGGATCTCATGCAGATCGGCACCATCGGCATGATAAAAGCCATCCGCAGTTTTGATACGGCGCGGGGCACCGCCTTTTCGACCTACGCCGTGCCGCTGATTGTGGGGGAGATCCGCCGGCACTTCCGGGATGACGGACTGATCCGCGTCAGCCGGAGCTGTCGCCATCTGGGCGTTTGCCTGATGCGCGAGCGCAGTCGCATCCTGAGTGAGGAGGGGCGCGAGGCAGGCATCGCCGAGCTGGCGGCGGCGTGCGGCGCCTCGGTGGAGGACGCCGCCATGGCATTGGACACGCTCGCGCCGGTGTCGTCGCTGTCGGATGCCGCCTACGGTTCGTCCGGGAACGGCGACTCCCCGGAGCTGGGCGCCGTCCTGCCGGACGAGGCGGCAACGGACGAGCTGCAACGCGAAACCGACCGCATCGCACTGGCGCAGGTCATCGCCGGACTGCCCCCGCTGTGGCGGCAGATCGTCCTGCTGCGCTACTACCGCGACATGACGCAGCAGCAGGTTGCCGACCGGCTGGGGCTGTCGCAGGTAAAAGTATCCCGCGAGGAAAAGAAAATCATGGCATTCATGCGGACACAGCTGGAGGGATAACACCGCCGGCACGAGCCGCAGGCATCCCGCATATACTGCCCCGGAGGGGGGATGTATATGCGGATTGCCATTGTCGGCTACGGAAATCTGGGGCAGGGGGCGGAGCTTGCCCTGCGCGACTGCCGCGACTGCGAGGCGGTGGGGGTTTTTACCCGCCGTGACCCCGCCGCAATCCGGACACGCACCGGGATCCCGGTCTATCCGGCGGCGGATATCCTTTCGTGGGAAGGAAAACTGGATGTACTGCTGCTTTGCGGCGGCAGTGCGGCGGATCTGCCGGAGGTCACCCCGGCGCTGGCGGCACACTTTGAGGTCGTGGACAGCTTCGACAACCACCGGGACATTCCCGCCCACTTCGCCCGCACAGACGCGGCGGCGCGGGCAGGCGGGCACCTTGCCCTGATTGCGGCAGGATGGGATCCGGGGCTTTTCTCGCTCCTGCGGCTGTACGCCGACGCCGTCCTGCCGGACGGGCAGACCTACACCTTCTGGGGCACGGGCGTCAGTCAGGGGCACTCCGATGCGGTGCGGCGGCTTGCCGGAGTGCGGGACGCGCGGGCGTACACCTATCCGGTACCGGAAGCGCTGGAGGCGGCGCGCGCCGGCGGCACACCGGATCCGGCATATCTGCATCGCCGCGTGGTGTACGCGGTGGCGGAGCCGGGCGCCGACCGGGCACGTCTGCGGCAGGAGATCCTGTCCATACCGGGCTATTTTGCGGGCTGTGATACGACTGTCCTCTTTATTTCCCAAGAGGAAATGAACCGCGACCACGCCGGGCTCCCGCACGGCGGGTGCGTGCTCCGCACCGGACACACCGGAGCCGCCGGGGAGCACGTTCAGCGGCTGGAGGCACGCCTGCGTCTGGATTCCAACCCGGAGTTCACCGGACGCGTGCTGGTCGCCTGCGCCCGCGCCGTCCGGCGCCTGCGGCAGGAGGGACGCACCGGCTGTCTGACGGTAATGGATCTGCCCCCTGCCGCCCTATCCCCGCTTTCGCCGGAACAGCTGAGGCGGGAAATGCTGTAAAGGGCATATCGGAAAAAGAAAAACGGCGGCTTTCAGCCGCCGGGACCAACGCAGTCGGGGGAAAACTCAAAATGAGTTTTCCCCCTTCTTTTATATAACTGCCCGCTCAGTCCGCCTGGATGGACGCGGTGCGGTAGATGAACTTGACCTGCCCGTCCATGCCGTCGGCGATACCCGAGAAATTGTTGTAGTCGCGGGACACATCGGCAGTCGCGCGGATGCGGGTCAGCAGTCCGGCAAGGTCACCCTGCACGGCATCGACCAGCTTCTGTACGCCCTCCTCGTTGAACTTTTTGAGTCCGTCCGAAAGGCTCATGGCACCGTCACGGAGCTGAGTCACGCCGTCAGTCAGCGCCGGCGCACCGTTCTTGAGTATCAGGATGCCGCTGTACAGCTGATCCAGTCCCGCTTTCAGCTCGGCGGTTCCGTCCTTGAGCTGTCCGGCACCCGCTGTCAGCCGATCGGCGCCGTCCTTGGCGGAATCCACGCCCGCCGTGTACTGCGTCAGCCCGGTATAGAACTCATTGTAGCTGTTCAGCTGAGCCTTGAGGTTCACGATGCTCTCGCGTCCCGCCTTCGCCTGTGCAAGACCGGCGGCGATCTGCGCCTGCACCTCGGCGGAGGCAAGGTTGGAGGCGATCAGCTTGCTGACCTGCTCGTCGGTATTGGCGGCGATGAGCGCCTGAACCTCCTCCGACTGCATCTGCGCGTCGGTGGTGGCGCGAACCGTCTCCTGAACCTCGTTGCTCTGCATCTGCGCGTCCACGGCGGCACGGATCTGCGCCTGCTGCTCCTCCGTGACAACACCCGCCGCCACACCGGCGGCATACTGCTCATCCGTCATGCCCAGCGTTGCCAGCACGCGCGTCTGGACATTGGCGCGCACGGCGGCAAGCACCTTCTCCTGCACCTGCGCCCGCACGGCTTCGGTTACGGCTGCCGTGATGGCGTCGCGCTGTCCGTTGACGGCGGCTGTCACCTTCGCCAGCGCCGCCGCCTGCACCTGTTCCTCCAGTACCTCGTCGCGGAGCGAGGTAATCACGCCGTCCAGCACGCCGGCGTAATTCTCCACCGTCAGAGCCGGAACCGTCAGTCCGGCGGCTGCCAGCTGTGTATTCGCCGTGGCAAGCAGGCTGTCGAACACCTGCTTCGCACCGGCGTTCAGCGTTGCACTGTTGCCGGAAAGCTGTCCCAGTCCGTCCGAAAGCTGCCCCGCACCGCTCAGCAGATCGGCAACGCCGCTGTCCAGCTTGCCCGCGCCTGCCTTCAGACTGGCGGCGCCGTCAGCCAGCTTATTGATGCCGGCAATCAGCTCGCCGGACTTCTCCAGCAGCGTGTTCAGTCCGTCGTACAGCTTGGAGGAGCCGTCCGTCAGCTGCTGCATGGCATCGGTCAGCGTGTTCAGCGATTCCTTCAGATCCTCGACCTTGCCGTCCAGCTTGGAAGTATCCAGCCGGCTGAAGATCTCGTTGGTTGCCAGCGTGACGGTGTTGGTCATCCTGAAATTCCGGACGTCCGCCGTAATCTCCACGCTCTCCGGGATCTCAAACTTCTCGGAGGAAAGGTTCAGGTTGCTCTGCATACCGGGGAAGGCGATGCCGACCACCACGGTATGACTGCCGTCATCCACGACCTTGCCGTTTGTGACGGTCACGTTGGAGAACACCTTATTGTCCAGCATCAGTCCGGTCAGCATGGCAAAGGGAACATAGATCTTTTCTTGCCTGCCGTCGATCTCGACCGTCTTGTACTGGCGGTTGGTGTAGGTATACCGGATGGTAACCTTGCCGCTCTTGCCCGCCAGCTCTTCGGCGGTGATGCTCTTGCCGTCCAGCTGATATGTCACGCTCAGTCCCACGGGCAGCTGCTTGTCGATGTTGCCCTGATAGTAGATGTCCTTGCCTGCGGCATCCCACACCTTGGTGTTGTCGCCGCCCGGCGTGTAGCTCTCATTGCCCTTGACGTTCTGGATGTTGTCCAGCCCGGACTCGTCGCGCAGCGATCCCTCGCCCAGCGTGTTCTTCACCCAGTCGCTGACGATGATCTTCTGCACGCTCCCGTCGGTGCCGGTCAGCACATAGACGGTTTCGTCCTTGCTGTTGGTCAGCGTCGTTTCCTGCTTGGATCCGGCGGGCTGCTTCGCCTCCCCGGTAAGGGGCGCGTCCTGCCGCGCCGCGCTGACCGCATAGGCGGTCACGCCCGCGCTGCCGCCTACCAGCAGTGCCGCACACAGCGCCACACTCACGGGCTTTTTCAGTATATCTCTGATACGCATATCACTGTACCTCCGCTTTCGCCGTATCCCGGCTTTCATTTCCGTTATCGGTAGTTTTTGTTCCCTTGCCAATGTGGCGCATCCCGATTGTCGTGGCGCATATAGGCTTATCGCACAGCAGAAGCAGTGCCGGCAACAGGAATATGACGCACAGCATACTCACCAGGGCGCCGCGTGCCATCAGCATACACATGGAGCTGATGATATCAATGTCCGAATAGACAGCCACACCGAAGGTGGCGGCGAACAGTCCCAGTCCCGAAACAATGATAGACGGGATGGAGGCTGTCAGAGCCGTGACCACGCTGTCGTGCTTGCTGTTGCCCCGGATGCGTTCCGCCTTGTAGCGGGTTGTCATCAGGATGGCGTAGTCCACCGTGGCACCCAGCTGAATCGTGCTGATGCAGATGGGGGCGATGAAGGGCAGCGACTGCCCGAGATAGTGCGGCAGACCGAGGTTGATGAAGATAGCCAGCTCGATGACAGCAATCAGGATGAAGGGGAGCAGTGCGCTCTGCTCCACCAGGGCGATGATGACAAAGATGGCAACGATGGAGACGGCATTGACCACCTGGAAGTCACGGTCGGTGGTGTCTATCATATCCTTCATGCAGGGTGCCTCGCCGATCAGCATACCGGTGGAATCATACTTCTTCAGGATGCTGTTCAGGCTGGTGATCTGCTGATTGACCGCGTCGCTGGCGACCTTGTACTCGGAGTTGATCAGCAACAGCTCCCAGCGGTCGCTCTTGAGGATGCTCCGGATGCTGTCCGGCAGGATCTCCTCCGGCACCCGCGTGCCGATGACGGATTCCAGTCCGAGGACGTACTTGACGCCGTCCACCTGCTCCATCTCGTCCATCATGGCGCGGACATCGCGGGCAGGCATCTTTGCATTCACCAGCACCATGTGCGTGGAGGCAATGTCGAACTCCTCCGACAGCTTGGAGTTGGCGATGACGTATTCCATATCCTCCGGCAGGCACTGCCCCATGTCGTAGTAGACCTCATCCGTGGTCTTGTTGTACCCGTACAGGGCGGGCGGGATCAGGATAGCGAAGATGACAAGGAACACGGGGAACACTCTGGCGACACCGCCGGCGAATTTCTTCATGTCCGGGATCAGGGAACGGTGGCGCGTTGCCTGCAACGGCTTATCCAGCACAAGGATCAGCGCGGGCAGAACCGTGACGCAGCCGATAACGCCGAAGATAACGCCCTTTGCCATGACAAGACCCAGATCGCGCCCCAGCGTGAAGGTCATGAAGCACAGTGCCGCGAAGCCGGCAACCGTCGTGACGGAGCTGCCGATGACGGAAGTCAGCGTCTCATGGATGGCGCACGCCATGGCTTCCTTGTTGTCTGCCTGTTTCTCGCGCTGCTCGTTGTAGCTGTGCCAGAGGAAAATGGAGTAGTCCATCGTAACGGCAAGCTGGAGCACGGCGGACAGCGCCTTGGTGATGTAGGAAATCTCGCCGAAGAAGTAGTTGCTGCCGAGGTTGAACAGGATCATCACGCCGATGGAGGCAAGGAACACGAAGGGAACCAGCCAGCCGTCCAGCAGCAGCATCATGGCAGCCATGGCGCACAGCACCGCCAGCCCGACGTAGATCGGCTCCTCCTTCTCGCACAGATCCTTCAGATCCGTGACCAGCGCCGACATACCCGAAACAAAGCACTGCTTGCCGGTCAGGGAACGGATCTCCCGGATGGCATCCATGGTGACGTCCGCCGAGGTGGCGCTGTCGAAGAACACGGCGACCAGCGTGGCATTGTCGGAGTTGAACTCCCGGTACAGCTCATCCGGCAGTATCTCCTTCGGAATGGAAAGATCCGCCAGCGTGGAGTACCACAGCACCGTCTCGACGTGCTCGACGCCCTTTATCTTTTCGCACAGCGTGGCAACGTCCCGATCCGGCATATTCTCCACCACGATGAACGAGAAGGCGCCCTTGCCGAAATCCTCCAGCAGCTGGTCCTGTCCGATGACGGTGTCCATGCTGTCCGGCAGGTAATCCAGCATATCGTAATTGATGCGGGTCCCGCACATACCCAGCACTGCCGGAATCATCAGCGCCAGCGTTACGATCAGGATTGGGATGCGGTACCTGACAACCGCCTTTGAAAATCGCATACCGATCAGTCCTCACTTTCCGGGCGGTCGCCGTTGCGTCCGCCGCATACATGGTTTACTTCGTACTCCTCCGTCTCAATGGCATCCGGCATCTGATGCCGGATGATCTTGACGGCGGTGAGCATGGTGCAGATATTCAGAATGCTCTCGCTTACCAGCGTCACGCCGAACAGGATCATCAGCGCCTGCCCGCCCTCGGCGGGGCGGAACATGAGCACCAGTCCGCACAGTCCGCTGACAGCGGCGGCTGTCATGATCAGCCACCAGAGCCGGATGCCGAAGGCGCGTGCCTCCCACGCCATGCGCATCCGGAACAGTCCGTCCGCAAGGATGTACAGTCCCAGCGCCACGCACAGGACGGTAAGCAGTCCGCCGGGGCGGAGCAGAACCGTCGCGCCCAGCGCGATGAGCAGCGCACCGAAGATGCAGTCATACTGAAACGCCAGCCGGTACAGATCCTTGGAAAAGAATCCGACCAGCTTGATGACGCCAAGCAGGATCATCAGACCGCCGCACAGGCGTCCCAGCGCCACGGCGGAGGTTTCCGGTCGCCCGATGAAGACCGCGCCCAGCGAGCCCATTGCGACCGACAGAACGATGTACCCGACCTTTGCCACCCGCATGGGGGCTATCGAACGGGATTTCACGGAAAAACGCCTCCTTTCCGGCGGTCCGGCAGGTGCATACCCGCCCTCGCCGGTTTCCGTGTCACAGTATACAGCATGAGCGCAAAAAAGAAAATAGACAAATCCGGAGGGGCTGCCGCTTTTTTAGGCAATGCCTCCGGTTTGTCCAAGGGAATGCCCGGTTCGGGACACGGATCCCGGCTCCCGTGGCAAAACATTCACGGTATGTTTCAAAACGCGTAATAAATATGTGCTACAATGGACACATTCGATAGGGAGTCCGGCAGGGATCTGCCTTCCCTGCCCGGCAAAGCCGCGCAACCTATCCCGCAACGGAGGACAGCTGCCATGAAAGTCGCCATGATCTGCGATGTGATGGGACAACCGAACAACGGCACCACGCTCGCCGCCCTGAATCTGATCCGCTACCTGCGGGATGCCGGACACACGGTCACGGTGGTCGCCCCCGGCGGGGAGGCATCCGACGGCTACCTGCCCGTCCGGGTCTGGCACGCCGGTCCCCTGATAGACCGGATCCTGCGCATGAACGGGGTGGAGCTTGCCGTGCCGGACAAGCAGCTGCTGGAGGCTGTCATCCGGGAGGCGGACGTGGTGCATCTGCTGATCCCTCTGCCGCTGGCGCGCGCTGCGCTCAAGATTGCGCGGCGGCTGGGAAAGCCCGTAACCGCCAGCTTCCACTGTCAGGCGGAGAACATCACCGCGCATCTGGGCATGATGAACGCCGGATGGCTCAACCGCCTGATATACCGGAATTTCTACCGCAAGGTATACAGGTGGTGTACCGCCGTCCATTACCCGACCGAATTCATCCGGGAAGTGTTCGAGACGGCGACGCACCCGACGCCCGCGCACGTCATCTCCAACGGCGTCAACGATATGTTCCGTCTGCCGGACAGCCGTCCGGAAAACGGGAAGTTCACGGTGGTCTGCTCCGGGCGATACAGCCGCGAGAAGGCGCAGCAGCAGCTGCTCCGCGCGGCGGCTCTGTGCCGCCACCGGGACGATATCCGGCTGATCCTTGCCGGGGACGGTCCCCGGCGCAAGCACTACCTCCGGTTGGCAAAGCAGTACGGTCTGGACTGTCAGTTCGCTTTCTTCCCGCGGCAGGAGCTTCTGCACATCCTGCAGACTGCCGACCTGTACGTCCACACCGCTATCATAGAGATTGAAGCGATTGCCTGTACCGAGGCGATCTGCTGCGGACTTGTGCCCGTCATCTGCAACTCTGACCGGAGCGCGACGCGGTTCTTCGCGTGCGGCGACCACACGCTGTTTGAGCCGGGCGATGTCCGGGCGCTGGCGGATCTGCTGGACTACTGGTACGAGCATCCTGCCGCGCGGGTCGAGCGGGCGGCGGAGTATGCGGATCTGCGGCATTCCTTTGACCAGACCGCCTGTATGCAGCAGATGGAACAGATGCTGAAGGAGGCAGCCGGGCTATGAGTATGCGGAAAACCTTTATCGTCCGTGACCCGATGAACGATGATTTTGCGGGCACCGATATCCGCCCGCGTCCCCTGCCCGCCGACTACGTCTGGCGCACCAACAACCGTCTCCGCCGCCTGCTGGACAGCTTGCTCCATCATGTCATCGCCACGCCGCTGGCGTTCCTGTATCAGAAGCTGGTCTGGCACGAGCGGCTGGTCGGGCGCCGCCGCATTCGTCCGTACCTGCGTCAGGGCGTCTACCTGTACGGCAACCACACCCGCGCCGCCGGCGATGCCTTCACGCCGAGCCTTGCGGCGTTTCCCCGCCGCCCCTTCGTGCTGGTTCATCCGGATGCCGTCGCGGTGCCCGGACTGCGGCAGGTCGTGCGGGCGCTGGGCGGCATCCCGGTGCCGACCGACATCCGCAATCTGGGGCGCTTCCACGGGGAGCTGCTGAAGCTGTCCCCCGGCAATTGTGTGGTCATCTATCCCGAGGCACACATCTGGCCCTGCTACACCGGCGTGCGCCCCTTCCGGGACAGCTCCTTCCGCTATCCCGTCGAGACCGGACAGCCCGTGTTTGCCTTCACTGTCACCTACCGTCGCCACCTCATCCTTCCCCTTCCCCGGACCGTGGTGTACATTGACGGTCCCTTCTTCCCCGACTCTGCCCTCACGCTCCGTCAGAACCAACGCAAATTGCGGGACGAGGTATACAATGCCATGTGCCGCCGCAGTCAGAAGTCGAATTTCCGCTACCACGAATACGTGGAGCAGACCGAGGAGGCGTAACAGCCTTACCCTTGCGCATCGCATGGGCGCACGAACGGCATCTGCGGCACGGGGAAACGCAAAAAAACAGCCCCTGCACCCTGCGTGAAAAGCGATTCACGCGGTGTACAGGGACTGTCGTGCTATGGTGGAGACAGTTGGGATCGAACCAATGACCTCCACGATGTCAACGTGGCGCTCTAACCAGCTGAGCTATGCCTCCATAACAGGTCGTATTATACCACACCTTCGGGCATTTGTCAAGGGCTTTTTCAGAAATTCTCGCGGCAACCTGATCGGGTTGATTTTCCTTGGATTTTCCTGTGCGGAGGGGGGGAAAACGCCGGGGGACTCTTGAAAGAGTCCCCCGAACCCCTCAGAACTTTTCTCGAATAAGGGAGTGAGGAGGCAGGGGGTGGTGACAGTTGGAGGCTTCCCTTTTTGTCGCCTGTCTACCTTGCCTTTAGCGTACTTCCCTGCCCCCATCCCCCTAACCCCCTTCCCCACGGGAAGGGGGAGATTTTTTGTTTTCTTATGCAAGGGGCTTCGCCCCTTGCATCCCCGGGGCTGAACCCGGGCGACACTGGCTCGACTTTAAGAAACCGATTCTTTTGGTGTCGCCGGAGAACGCCGGTTGCAGTCAATAAAAATTCGAGAAAAGTTCTTGGGGGTTTGGGGGCTTCTTTCAAGAAGCCCCCAAGCGCTTCCCCGCCCCCTGCATCCCCGCGACTGAACCCGCGCGACACTGGCTCGACTTTAAGAAACCGATTCTGTTTGGTGTCGCCGGAGAACGCCAGTTGCAGTCAATAAAAATTTCGAGAAAAGTTCTTGGGGGTTTGGGGGCTTCTTTCAAGAAGCCCCCAACGTTTCTCCTACGCTTCAGCAGGCGCAAAAAATCCGGTGCAGTATTTACAAGGGGGTGAGAAAGTGGTATACTATAGGAGAAACGGCACGGTGCCGGACAGAGGAAAGAGGGGAAGAAACCTTGAACATAAAGGGGAATCGGCTGTGCGCCGCTTACGTCAACGACGGCGGCGAGGCGGGCATACGGCGCGTTTACGATGACGCAACGCGCGCGCAGACGGAGGGGCTGTTTGACAGTATCCCCGGCGTATTTACGGCGGAGGACATCCGCGCGGGGAAGATACGGGACGCGCAGGTGCTGTTCTCAACATGGGGCATGCCGGTTCTGACGAGGGAGCAGTGGGCAGACGCGGCGCCCAAGCTGGAAGCCGTATTCTACGGCGCAGGCAGTGTCCGGTACTTTGCAGAGCCGCTCCTGTCCGGCGGCGTCCGCGTGTTCAGCGCATGGCAGGCAAACGGGATACCCGTGACCGAGTTCACGGTGGCGCAGATCATACTGGCAAACAAAGGATTTTACGGCGCGGCGCGGCTGTGCAGCAGGTCGCGCGCAGACCGACAGGCGGCGGAACGGTATTTCCGCTCCTTCCGGGGCAACTACGACACGCCGGTGGGACTGATCGGGTTGGGCGCCATCGGCGCGGGCGTTGCCCGGCGCCTGGTGCAGGACTATCGCCTGACCGTGTACGCCTACGATCCCTTCTGCCCGCAGGAGCGCGCGGCGGAGCTGGGCGTCCGGCTGGCAGATCCGGAGGAAATATTCTCCACCTGCCTGACTGTTTCCAACCACACCGCCAATATCCCCGCGACGCGCGGAATGCTGAACTATGCCCTCTTTTCCCGTATGCTGCCCAACGCAACCTTCATCAATACGGGACGCGGAGCGCAGGTAGTGGAGGAGGACCTCGTCCGCGCCCTGCGCGAGGAGCCGGGGCGCACCGCTGTGCTGGACGTGACCGACCCGGAGCCGTCCCCGGAGGGACACCCGTTTTACGGGATGGACAACGTGATCCTGACGCCGCACATCGCCGGGAGCGCCGGCGCGGAGTGCTTCCGCATGGGCGCGTGGATGCTGGACGAGGCACGCCGCTGGCTGTCCGGCGAGCCGCTGCGCTATGAGGTGACAGAGAAAATGCTGGCAACCATGGCGTAGAACGCCGCCGGACGGTACGCGTACCGCCGACTGCCTGCGCACTGCGGGCAAAACGAGGCGCCCTGTGTTTTCTTTTGTTGCGTTTCCGACACTTTCACGGATGTTGTCGGAAACACATCGCTTTTTGAAAAACTGTTTGTTGACTTTCCGACACCGTGTTGCTATAATTATATACATCCGATATGTCTTGCGGGCGTCCGTGCCTGTTTCACCGCGCGGAGAATGAGCAGAGCCTCCCGTAGGCATCATAGATAGCGGAGGATTGTATATGGCATTTTTGTCTTTGCATAACGTAAAAAAAGAGTATCACACCGGCACTGTCACCGTGCACGCCCTGGAGGACGTTTCCTTTGACGCGAACGAGGGGGAGTTTGTCGTCATCCTCGGCGCATCGGGTGCCGGCAAGACCACACTTCTGAACCTGCTCGGCGGCATGGATACGGCGACAGCCGGCAGGATCGAGCTTGGCGGAGAAAATATCGCCGCTTTTCATAAGCGGGAGCTGACCGAGTTCCGGCGCCGCGAGGTGGGCTTCGTGTTTCAGTTCTACAACCTGATGCCCAACCTCACCGCCCTTGAGAATGTGGAGATTGCCGTTGAGATCTGCGAGAATCACCTGGATCCGAAAAGCGTGCTTGAATCGGTGGGGCTGGCGGACAGACTGAACAATTTTCCCGCAGAGCTTTCCGGCGGCGAACAGCAGCGCGTTTCGATTGCCCGCGCCGTTGCGAAAAACCCGAAGCTGATCCTTTGCGATGAGCCGACCGGCGCGCTGGACTACGTCACGGGCAAGAAAATTCTGAAGCTGCTGTACTCCCTGTCCCGCGAGCAGGGAAAGTTGGTGATCGTGGTCACGCATAACGCCGCGCTGAAGGACATGGCGGATAAGGTAATCCGGATCCGGAGCGGCAGGATTGAGTGTGTGGAAACAAATGCGCATCCTGTTCCGGTGGAGGGGATCGAGTGGTGAAAACCTATTTCAAAACCGTCCGGAGAATGTTCCGGCATCACCTCATCCGCCTGTTTTCGCTCATCGGGATTATCCTGATCTCCGTCGGCTTCATATCCGGCATCGGTTCACCCACCGATATGATCCGGGACAGCATGGAGAATTACTACCGGAATCAGAATGTCAGCGACTTTATCGTCAAAAGCAAAACCGGCAGCTTTTCGGAGGAGCAGATTGCCGCTGTCAGGTCACGCTATGGCGAAAAGCACGTGAACACCGGGATGTCACTGGATATTCAGACAGGCGAAAAGCGCTCCCTGCGCCTGTACTTTCTGGATTTTGACGCGTGGAGCATCAATGTTCCGGAGCTGGTTGACGGAGAAAAAGTGACCGGGGACGGCAAAAATCTCGTTTACGCGGAGGCAACCGACAATGTAATCAAGGGGTACTCAATCGGCGAAGAGGTGGAGATCGACCTGGGCGCGGCGTTGAAACTGCCGATGGAATACAAAATCACCGTGACCGTACAGGGGATTGTCCGGAGCCCGCTGACCTTCGGCAAAGACGGCGAACCGAGCTATAACAATCCGGAGGGCACCGAAATACCCGACAACATGGGGGAGATCGGCAAGCTGGATCTTCTGGATAACATCCTGTACTGCCCAATGTCCGTCCTGCCCGTGCCGGTCAAGGGCGACCTGTATATCACGGCGCAGGACAGGACGCTTTTCGACAGCTTTTCGGACGAGTACAAGGCGTACGTGGAGGAGGAAAAGACCGCCCTTGCCGGACTTCTCGGCGATGACATCGAGGTCATCACGCTGTACGACAATTACAGCTTCAAATCCATCCTGTCCAGCGCGGACAAGGTGCGCGGCATCGGCGATATTCTGATGTTCATTTTCATTGCCGTCACCCTGCTGGTTGTCCTCTCGTCGATGATGCGGCTGATGGAGGAGGAACGCGCGCAGATCGCCTGCCTGAAAACACTGGGCTACTCCTCCTTCAGCGCTGTCATGCGGTATGTTCTGTTTGCGCTGGTCGCGCTGGTTGCGGGCGGCGGAGGCGGATTCTTCGTCGGTGACGGTGTCTCCTGGCTGATGTGCTATGTGTTCGGATACAGCTACGATATGCCGCCGATCTCGGTCGTGGTGAATCCGGGCTATTACTTCCTGTCCATCGGCGCAATCCTCGCCGTGACCGTGACCGCCGTCTTTGCCCTCGGGATGCGCATGACGGGCGACACCCCCGCCAACCTGCTGAGGCCCAAACCGCCGAAGAAGGGCAAGCGGGTTCTGCTGGAGAATATTCCGTTTATCTGGAATCGGCTGGCGTTCCGGTACAAATCGTCTCTGCGCAACGTCCTGCGCTACAAAATGCGGTTCTTCATGATGCTCGTGTCGGTCGCGGTCTCCGCCGGACTTGTTTTCGCCGGGCTTGCGCTTCTTGATATGTGCATCTTTGACGATTTCGGCTCCTCGGCTATCATCGGGATCGCAATCGTTGTCGTTGTGTTTGCGGGACTTCTGACCGCCGTCGTCATCAACACGCTGACAACCATCAATATCAGCGAGCGGAACCGGGAGATCGCAACCCTGATGGTGCTGGGGTATCACGACCGGGAAATCTGCGGCTATATCTACCGCGAGATCTATATCAGCACGTTCATCGGCATTCTGTTCGGCTACCCGGTCGGGATCGGGCTGGCGACGTTGGTCTTCAAAACCATCGGGTTTGGCACGGTCGGCGGGGTCAGCTGGTTCATGTGGCTGCTTGTGCCGGTCATCGTGTTCGGTTTCACCCTGCTTGTCACGCTGTTGCTGAGACCGAAGATCGTAAAAACCAGGATGAACGAAAGCCTGAAAGCAGTCGAATAAAGGGCATCTCTGCGGCATCCCTGCCTATTCGCCGTGCGATGCATTTTCAGAGGCGCCCTGAAGGCAAAAGTGACCGCTCCCATCGGATGGGTGGAGGGCGATCGCTTTTGTGGTATGGTGCGGTATGCGTCCGGCTGTCTGCGGGCTATTCCCAGTCCGAATTCTCAATTTCCGCCGCCATGAGCCCCATTTTGAGAACCAGCTCAGAAAACTTTTTCGCGCTGACGGGAAAATCCTCCTCTATCCATGCGCCGAGCAGTCCGATAACGCCGCTGACGATAAAGACATACTCATACTTGGCGAGCCGTTCGCTGTTGGCTCTGGACAGGATGCGGTACTTTTCCAGCACCGCGTCGATCAGCCTGCGGTTGAACGCCCGGTTGTCGGATTGCAGAATCAGGATGCGGAACATCCGGCTGTTCTCCTCTATGTTTGAGAAAAAGCGTTCCAGTATATCGACAAACTGCTTGTCCGTGGTGATCTCGGACGGCATATCCGACAGGACCGGAATCTGATCCATGACGTCGTTTTCAATGTCATGCCGCAGGGCTATGGTGTCCTCGTAGTACATGTAGAAAGTGGAGCGGTTGACATCCGCGACCTTGCATACGTCCGTGACAGAGATTTTTTCGGAAGGGTTGCTTTCCAGAAGCTCAAGATAAGCGTCCTTTATGAGCTTTTTGGTCATGCGGACGCGCCTGTTATCTGCCATTGTATGTGTTTTCCTCCATTCAAAAGCAGTGTCGGCGGAATACTGCCTGTTGATATTCCGACACTGTGTATGTACACCTTATTATAGCATACGGTTTCCGGTCTGTCAATATACGTAGCAAAGCGAGAGGGCGGGATGGCTCCCGCCTTGCCCGTGCGACCGGCAGGATGCCGGCAGACCGAAAAAATGCGCGGGTATATCTTGCAAACCGGTCGGAAACGTGCTATAATGAATCCGCAGGCGGAACCGTTGCCGGCGGGATGCGCCGAAGCCCGGTGCCCCTGATACGCAACCCGAATTAAGCGGAAAGGAATGTACCGATATGCCTACTTTCCAGAGCTCCCCCCTGAATCCTGCCATTTCGTGGCTGTTCCTCGGCTATTTTCTCGTCCTCTTTGCGGAACGGGTGCAGAGTCTTGCGCGCATCTGCCGCACATCCTTTGCGGCGCTGTACCGGACGGGCTTTGACGGCTTCGTCGATACGTTGACGGTTCTTTCGCTGGTCGCCACGGTGCTTCTTTTGGCGTTCGGCTGTAAGGGCTACTGGCAGTCCCTTGTCAATCCCGCCGTCATCCCGGATTATTCCATGCTGACGGTCACTGCCGGTGTCATGCTGGTATCGGGCATGATGCACACGGAATACACGGTCGCGCCGGTTCAGTTCGTTTCGTACGGTATGCTGATTATTGCCATGGTTCTGCGCACCGTGCAGACCGTGGCTGGCGCCGATCATCCCGGCATGTTCTGGTACTCGCTCGCCTTCCTGACGGTCTTCTCGATGGCAATCCCCGTCATGTATCGTGCGGAAATTGCCCATGCCACGCTCTTTCACGTGATAGAGGCGATTGTGGCGCTGGCGTTGGTCGCCTGCTTTACATGGATGCTGCGGGATCTGTTCCTGGGGCAGGGGCACGATCTTTTGCGCTGGGTTCCCATGCTGATTGCCGCGGTCGGGGATGCCGTGATCCTGGCGATGCGCTGGAAGGAAAACGTCAACACCTTTGTCCTGCTCTTCGTGATCCTGTCGGCGGTGGTATTTGCGGTTGGCAAGGTGCTGTTTGCGGCACAACTGCTGTGACCGCTGTCCAAATCGCTGACGGACGGTGCCGGGATTCTCGGCGCAAAGAAGTTTTTTGCAGTTGCAACTGTCGGTTGACATATTGAATGGTCCGGATTGGTTGTTCGCAACTTCCCAAAATGCTATACTATGAGCATAACAACGCAAGCAATGGGAGGATGAATATGATTTTTGCCGATAAGCTGATTTTGCTACGAAAGAAGGCAGGTTGGTCGCAGGAGGAGTTAGCCGAGCAAATGGACGTAACGCGACAATCTGTTTCAAAATGGGAGGGTGCGCAGTCTGTTCCCGACTTAGACAAAATGATACGTCTTTCCGAGCTGTTCGGAGTAAGTACGGATTATTTGCTGAAGGACGAAATGGAAGATGTCGAGCACATAGGTTCGTCCAAGGACACGCCGTCATTAAAGCGGGTATCCATGGAGGAAGCAAACGCGTTTCTTTCTGTAAAAGGCAGAACAGCCCAAACGATTGCGTATGCCGTTTTTTTGTGCATCCTGTCTCCGATAGCTCTTTTGATATTGGCTGCAATCAACCAAAGCACGGCAGGTGCTCTGAGCGAAGGGGTTGCTTGCGGAATCGGCATGATCGTTCTGATTGTTCTGGTTGCGATAGCCGCCGTACTGTTTGTATCAAGCGGCAGCCAAACCGCCCCCTTTGCCTATTTGGAAAAAGAGACCTTTGAAACCGAGTATGGCGTGAGTGGCATGGTTAAGGAACGCAAAGCGCAATACAAGGATTTGCACGCAAAAAACCAGATAGCGGGAACCTGCCTGTGTATTACTGCCCTGATTCCCCTCTTTGTCGGAGTACTCGTTGATGCCGATAACGACCTGTTCCTGATGGGTATGCTTTCGCTTTCATTTCTCATTGCGGGCGTAGGGGTGATGTGCTTTGTCAGGACGGGGATTATATGGGCGAGCTATGAGAAGCTTCTGCAGGAGGGCGAATACTCTGAAGAGAATAAGGGGAAAAGCTCATTTTCATCTGCTGTATATACGACATACTGGATACTTGCAACAGCGGTTTATCTGGGATACAGTCTGTCATCCAATAATTGGGGACGGAGCTGGATAATTTGGGTTGTTGCCGGGGTACTGTTCCGCGCTGTCGTTGCAATTACGGATGCTTTTGAGAAAAAATCAAAATGATATCAGAAGGGATTGGAGTAAACTTATGTACATTTACAAAACAGAAATTTTAACGGTCGGCACAAAATGGTTTTCGGACAAGGCAGATGCAGCAGATATTGCGATGCTGGATAAGCTGTTGAATGAGAGAGCCGCCGATGGCTGGGAGCTTGTCACATACGATTACATGGCAACGTCCGCTCAGATCAAGGGTGCCTTCGTTGTTACTTTCAGAAAAGAAAAGGCGTAACCGCAGGTTATACGGCAAGAGAGACAAGGGAACGAGAACAGCAAAAAGCCTTGAGAACCCAGTGTTTTCAAGGCTTTTTGCTGTGAAAATGCTCCGGATTGGAACAGGATTTGCCAATGTTTTTCTGCCGGAGTAGCAAATCCTTGTGTTCAGGTAACTTCTCGGATATACTTAAGGTATCTTCACTTCAGGATCAGAACCTTGACATTCGGCATTTCCGTATGTATGCGCGGAGCCGTTGTCATGACGTGACACAACGCATTCACCTTGATGGTATACGCCGTTGTTCCTGCTCTATCATCCCCATGAACATCCTCGGTACAGAATTCCATGCATGAAACCGTGCAATGAGAAAGCATATCCGATACAAATCTTTCCAAGTCAATCAAGCGACTATTTTCGACGCCAACAAAATCGTGTTGACCTATCCAAATGCCGTCATATATATCACAGCATTCATTACTGGTCGGATCGTCTGTAATTTCGTAGATCAGGCTATTCCCTGCCAAACAGTCAGGCAGATCCATTTTTTGCAGACAATACTGCGGTACATTTGAGCCTAAATTCAGTCCGAATCGATGTGTAATTGCTTTTGCCATCATGTCATATGCAATTTCCTGCAGTTCCCTTTTATTTTGTTTTTCGCAGAAAATAATCTTTCCGTAAATCAAGGTATTGGGCATATGGTTTCACCTCGTGTAATATCTGATTGAATCTTCCTTATACGCCGAGAAGGCGAAAATCGGCTCAAACGCAGCGTTACCGGATCCGGCGCGTCTCACCCCCGACAGGGGCTCCGGTTCGTGCGGAGGCGATCACGCGATCCACGACGGTGGGGGCTTCCACGGTGAAGAGGAAGTGTCGGTTCAGAATGCCGTTACGGGTCAGCACGTCCGCCCGGTCGGTCATCGAGACAGGCAGACTGTTGAAAACCTGATTGCGGTGTCCGGCACAGCGCAGGACGGGGAATTCCGCCCCGGTACGGTCGCGCAGGACAGCCTCTCCGCGGCGGCAGGCGGCGCAGGAGGCACCGGCTCCGCCGTCCGGCAGGTGCGGATCGGAGGAACCGGGGTACAGCTCCCGGATGACGCATTTTTCAAGCAGCATGAGGGGAATCCGTCCGTACACGACGGCAGAGGAGCCGGGAAAGCTCCGGCACAGGTCGCGCAGGCGCGGCAGAGTCAGCTCGGGCGACAGGATCACGCCGCAAAGCGGAAGTCCCGTGATTTCGCGGCACAGCAATGCCTGCATCCGTGCAGCGGCACGGTTGGTCACGTTCAGGCGCAGACAGCCGTACAGGCGGACGTTTGTCTGCCCGGTCAGCCCCGCATCCGACAGCGCGTTGCGCACAAGCTCCCAGTGCCCCGGATTGCCGACAAGCAGGTCGCGCGCCCCCGCACGCAGGGCGGCAGTCAACGCATCCCGCACATCCCCCGCCTCGCGGTCGGGAATCACGGGCGGCAGGGCAACGCCGGACGCCCGCCCGGCATCCGTCCACGCCGCAAGGGGCAGAAGGCGAACCGAAAAAAAGTCCGCCGCCGCAGCGGTAATCTGCTCCGGACGTTCAAAAGAGGCGGTGTATACAGGCTCCGCGGACGCCCCGCCGTCCGGCACGGGCTCTGCGGCGGATGCCGCCGCGATCACTCCGTCCAGTGCCTCCGGCGGCAGCCTGCCCGCTGACGGATCCGGCATCCGGGCGAGCCGTGCGTCGGTCAGCGCGTCCAGCGCAGCCCGGCGCAGGGCATTGAGCTGTGCGGGCGGTACTGTCAGCCCGCCGTCAGACACAACCGTGCATCCCCCCGCCGACAGGCGGTACGGCGTGCCCCCCATGCGGGACAGCTGGCGCTCCGCCCCGGACGCAGTCAGCGCGGCGGTCGGCTCTGCGACGGCAGTCGGGATGTCCCCCGTTACGGTAACAGTTGCCGTCGCTGTTGCTGTTACTGTTGCCGTTGCTGTTGCCGCCTCTGCTTCTGCTGCCGGGATCGTCCCGCTCCCCTGTCGGAACAGCGGCGCCGTCATGGTCAGCGCGGCAGGCTGTCCCGCGCACAGCGTCAGCGTAGCGCCGACCGGAAGCCAGCCGGGCGCACGCGCCGGATTCAGTCGGGCGGCGGCGGTTTTTTCGGCGTCTGCCGAGCGCGCCTTGTCCGCCTCGGAGCGCACACCCGTCATGCTGTGGTCAATGCGTCCCGTAAAATACCCGTCGGTGAAGCCGCCGCGCGAGAACAGGGCGGCGAGAAATCCGAGCTCCTCCCGGTCGGCGGCACGCCGTTCGTCCAGAAGGCGGCGGAATATGCCTGTAACACCGCCCACGTAGGCAGGACTTTTCATGCGTCCCTCAATCTTGAGCGACGCAACGCCCGCCCGGATCAGCTCCGGAATGTGCGCGGCAAGCGACAGATCCTTCAGGGAGAGCGGATAGCACGCACGCCCCCGCAGATCCCGGTAGGGCAGGCGGCAGGGCTGGGCACATTCGCCCCGATTGCCCGAGCGCCCCCCGACCAGCGAGGAGAACAGGCATTGCCCGGAGTGGCAGACGCACAGGGCGCCGTGCACGAACACCTCTATCTCCAGCGGACCGTCCGCCACCGCCGCGGCAAGGTCGCAAAGGCGCGTCTCCCGCGCGATGACAAAGCGGGAAAAGCCATGGGGGGCAAGCGCCCGTCCCATGGCGGCATTGTGTCCCGAAAGCTGGGTGCTGGCATGCAGGGGAAGCCCCGGCAGGGCGCGGCGGATGCAGGCGGCGGCGCCGAGGTCGGCGATAATCAGTCCGTCCACCCCTGCCGCCGCCGCGCCGTAAGCGGCGCGCACCGCGTCAGGCAACTCGCGGTCGTACACCAGCGTATTGAGCGTCAGGTACACCCGCCCGCCCCGCGCGTGGGCGTAGGTGACCGCCGCCTCCAGCTCGCGGCTGTCGAAATTGTGCGCACTCATCCGCGCGTTGAAGGCGGAGCCGCCCAGATACACGGCATCTGCCCCGGCGCAGAATGCCGCCTCCAGTGCCTCCGGCGACCCCGCCGGAGCCAACAGCTCGGGCAGGCGTGTCGGTGCGGAATCAGACCTCATCAAAGGAAAGCAGGTCGAACATTCCGCCTGTCTTGCGGCGCTCGCGGGATGCGGCGGGATCCTCCGGCGCGGCGGTGTCGGGGGTGGGCGCGGCTGTTCCGTTCCCGCTGTCGCCGTACTGCGCATCGGCAACCTGCCGCAGGAATTCCTTGGCGGAAACCGGCTTGGCAGCCACCGGCGCAGGCTCCTCCTGCGGCGCACCGTCCTTTTCCTTGTCGGTGAGCAGGGACCGGAGCAGCTCGTTCTCGCTCCGCAGCTTGCCCATCTCGTCATTCAGCTCCTGGTTCTTGGCGCGGAACACCTTCAGCACCTCATCGTACTTGGCGGTAAGCTGCTCCAGCTCGGCAAGGCGATCCTGATTCGCCAGCCGCTCGGCACAGAATTCCAGCGCGCACAGCAGTGCCGCCTCGTTCCGGGTGCAGCTGCGGCTGTTCAGGTATATTTCCCGCATCTTGCGGTCCACGATACCGGAAATTTTGTCCACCTCTTTCTGGGGGGCTTCCGACAGAACATCCAGCTGGATGTCGGCGATTGTCAGCGCGTACTTGTTCTTCATACCATCCGTCCTTTCATCCCACCGCGCGGAAAAATCCGACGCACGGCGCAGAATATACAAAATGTACTTGAAATCCGGGCATTCCGGGAGTATAATAGAAGCGGATTTTTCTATCTCGCCCCTATTATAATACAAAACGGCGGATTTGAAAAGAGCTTTTCGGTAAATTTTCAGCGACGGCGCGGTTTTTCTTTCGCAAGCCGGCGCTCTGCCCCGGAAGGAGGAGTCCCATGCGTCCCTATATCTGTATCAGCCATGCGTCTGCCGATGCCGACGCGGCACAGCGCTTTCTGCGCGAACTGACCCGGTACGGCTTCCGCTACGAGGCGCCGGACGAATCCGTCCCGCGCCGGGAGCGGGAGGTGTGTCTCCTGAATGCCGAGGCTGTCATCGTCCTGACCTCCCCCGCCGCCGCCGAATCCGGCATCTGCGCGGCGGATATCCGCCTGCTGTTGGGACGGGGACGGCAGGTTCTGTGCGTCAGCCTGGAAGAAAACGCCCTGGACAGCCGCTTCTGCTCCGACCGGGAGGAGAACGCCGAGCGCATCGTGTACCCGGCGGGCGAAGCGCCCGACCGCGGTCGGGTGGCAGACTATTTCCATCGCCTGTACCTCAACCGGCTGTGCCGGTGCACGGGGGCTTTTTCCGCCGTGCGCTGTGTGGACGATGCGGGCGGGCGGCTGATCCGGCTGGCGGTGCTGGCGTACCGGGTATGCTCCGGGGAGAAGTTCGCGCGGCGGGACGAGTATGCCGCCGCCGTGCAGGCAGTCGGCGATCTGGCGGACATCTACCGCACCGGGAAAATGGTGCCCATGCTGGAGAGCGAGGCGGTGGCGTGGCTGGAGCGCGGCGCCGCGCTGGGACAGCCGGAATCCATGCTCCGGCTGGCTGAATGGAAGATCACGGGCGGTGCCGTGCGCCGCGACCCCGCCGGGGCGCTGGCACTGTTCCGCCGCGCCGCCGACGGCGGGGACGTCCGGGGACTGTATCAGGTGGGGCGGTGCGCGCTGGAGGGCATCGGCATGATGCGCGATCCGCAGGCGGCGGCGGACGCCTTCGCCCGCGCGGCGGCTGCCGGGTATCTCCCTGCCCGCTACCGGCTGGGACTGCTCCGCCGGGACGGCGCAGGCGTTCCGGCAGACTGGTACGGTGCGGCGTTCGACCTGTACGCCGCCTGCGCCGAGCTGACCGGCTATCGCCCGCCCGACACCGACATCAACGCCCCGCAGGCGCAGGGGACAGCCGTGCGTCCGGTCGAGCCGCGCCCGATCCGCGCGCATGGCAAGGCGCGCCGGGTGGTATCCATGCGCAAGATGCGGGAGGACAGGCTGGGCAGACTGCTGTTCGGCTCCGGCGATGCCCGCCCGGCGATTGCGTCCGCCACGCCCGCACAGTGTGCGGCGGAAGACGGGGAACGGCGGCGCCGGATCCGGGACTGCATGGCACGAAACCGCCGCCGGCGGGTTGGCATCGCCGACAGCCAGCGGCTGGATGCCGCACTGTCCGCCGGCGTGATGCCGCATTCCGGAGACGGCTGGAGCGACTGGGATCCGTCTGCGGCGGCGTATGCGCTGGGGCGGATGCTGGAGAGCGGCTGCAGGGCGGCGAACTGCCCGCCGATGCCGTTGCACGCACTGCATTGGTATCGGCTGGCGGCGGCACGCGGGCACGGCGGCGCCGCCCTGCGGTTGGCGGAATGCTACCGGCTAGGCTTGGGCATACCGCGCGACGGGAACGAGGCGGTGCGCCTGTACCGCGTTGCCGTGCGGCTGGGAGACCCGGAGGCGCAGTTCCGGCTGGGCGTCTGCTGTGAGCAGGGTCTGCACACGCGGCAGGATGCCGCCGAGGCGGCACGCTGGTACGCCGAGGCGGCAAAGAGCGGTTACGCGCCGGCGCAGAATAATCTGGGCGGCTGTTACGAGCGCGGCGCGGGTGTCCGGCAGGACATGAGCAGTGCGGTGGAATGCTACCGCCGGGCGGCGCAGGCAGGCATCCCGGAGGCGGCGTGCCGTCTCGGGCTGTGCTTTGAGCGCGGCACGGGCGTCCGGAATGACGCCGCGCGGGCGCTGTCCCTGTACGAACAGGCGGCGCGGGCAGGGCATCCGTATGCCATGTACCGGCTGGGACTGTGCTATGATTGGGGGCGCTCGGTGCAACCGCAGTTTGCGCGCGCCGCACAGCTGTATGCGCAGGCGGCGCAGGCAGGCGTGCCGGAGGCGGCGTATGCGCTGGGACTTTGCTGTCGGGACGGCAGAGGCGTCAGCCGCGACGGCGGGCTGGCGTTCTCGTGGTTTGCCGCGGCGGCGGCAGGCTGTGCGCAGGGCGCACTGGAGGCGGGACTGTGCCTGCTGGAGGGGCAGGGCGCCATCCGCAAGCCGGAGGAGGCGATGCGGTACTTTGCCGAGGCGGCGGCATCCGCGCCCGACGCGGGCGGAACCGCGCCGTGGCAGGACAGTCTGCCGGCAGCGCCGGTCGGCGCAGAGGAGCTGTACGGCGGCACACCGGATCCCGCTCCCGCCGCCGCGCCTGCCCGCGCCGATCACGGAGGTGATCTGCCCCCGGCGGCGCTCAGCGCGACCGAAACGGCGGCAGAGGCACTGTACCGGCTGGCTTACTGCCGGCTGGCAGGCATAGGCGCACGCAACGCAAGCGGATCGGACGGCACCGCATCGGCGGAGGAGCTGCTGACACGTGCCGCCCGCCTGGGCAGCGGCAAGGCTTGCCTTGCGCTGGGCGATCTGTGCGCGGCGGGCAGGTCGGCAGACAGGGAGCAGGACGCGGCGGACGCCTCGGTGGTCTGGTACCGCCGCGCCCTGCATTGCCCGTACACACCGACAGCCGGCACGGACAAAGCCTGCGCCGAGGCGCGGCTGAGGCTGGCGCAGGACTGCTTCCGACGCGCGGAGCTCTGCGCCGACGCGCCGGACGCGGACGCATGGAACCGGCGCGGTTGGTTCTACCTAACCGGCGCCGCCGAGGGCGGCAGTGCCGAGGCGCTCATCCGGATGGCGGAATGCGCCTATCGGGGTATCGGCACGGTCTGCAAGCCGTCCATAGCGAAGGCTCTGCTGGAGGGCGTGCGGCGGCGCTTCGGCAGCCGGTACGACAGCACGGTCTGCCTGTGGCTGGGCGATTTTTCCCTTTTGGATATCGGAACCGCAGTCCCCGTTTCCGCAACGCCGGATACGGCTGCAGTCCGGGACGCCGACCGTCGTCGCCGTGCGGCGGCACTGTACCGGCAGGCTGTCGCCGCTCCGGCACCGCCCATGCAGGAGGGTATCCTGTATGCGGCAGGCGCCGCGTCCGGCGACAGCCGGCAGGAGCGCGCCCGCGGGGAAGCCATGTACCGGCTGGCACTGCTGGAGGTGTCCGCCCCCGAGGTGACGGACGGCGGGGCGGAGGACCGTCCCTTTGCCTGGCTGTGCCGGGCGGTGCTCGCGGGACATCCCGCCGCGCGGCGGGACTTTGCCCGGATGCTGGCGCGGGCGACCGCGCAGGAGGAGGACAGCCGCCGGGAACTGGAGGAGGCGTGGCAGGCACTGCGCGAGAAGTCCGGCGACACCGGAAAGCGCGGCGCGCGGCTGGCGCACGCCCTCTGGGAGCGCACCGGGGAATTTGCCCGGCAGGACCCAACCGTATGGATGCGGGCGTACTATGCCGCCCTGTCGCCCGTGCCGGAGCCGTTCCGGTACACGGACGAGTCCTGCGACCTGTCCCGCGCGGCGAACGAGGAGGATACGGCGTACACCCGCGCCGCTGTCACGCCCCGCATGGATGCCGAGGCGATGTACTATCTGGGTGAGTGCCTGTTCCGCGGACTGCACATACCCGCCGACCGCGCCGCGGCTGTCCTCTGCTACCGGCAGGCGGCTGCCTACACGCCGGGACGCGGCGAACCGGTCTGCCGGGGCGCGCTGTGGGCGCAGTACAGCCTGGGCTGGTGCCTGGTGCGGGGTGTCGGATGTCCCGGCGATCCGCGCGAGGGCGTGGCGTGGCTGAGCCGCGCATCCAGGTACCACGGGCAGGCGGCATATATGCTGGCGGAATGCTACGAGCGCGGCATCGGGGTGGATGTGCCGGATACCCGCAGTGCCGTCACCTACTACCGCCGGGCACTCAAGCTGGGCTACCGCCAGGCGGCGGTCGGCGTGGCGGCAATGGAAAAAGCCCTGCGAAGCCGGGAATAATACAGGAGAACGAATACATAATGGAGAATCAGAATCAGGAAAAGGCTGCCCGGGCAATCGGGCGGGTGGCGGTGATCGGCTGCGGCAGGTGGGGTTCCCTCATCACGTGGTATCTGTCGGCGTGCCGGTGGCTGGACGTGACGCTGTACGGTCGCCCGGATTCCGCGCATATGCAACGCTTCCTGCGCGAACGGCGGAACGACCTGCTGACGCTGCCGGACAGCGTGCAGCTGTCCACCGATCTTGCATCGGCACTGGAGGGACGGGAGGTCATCGTCATATCCATCGGGGCGCAGGGACTGCGCGGGCTGATGGAGGAGCTGCGCCCGCTGGCACTGCGCGACCGCATTGTCGTGCTGTGCATGAAGGGCGTGGAGGCGGACACCGGACTGCGCCTGTCCGAGATCGCGGGCGCGGCGCTCGATCCGTCCTGCCGCATAGCGGTCTGGGTCGGTCCCGGTCATGTACAGGAATTCTATGCAGGCATCCCCAACTGCATGGTCATCGACAGCGCGGACGGGGAGGTCAAGCGGCGGTTGGTGAACGCTTTTTCCGGCGACCTGATCCGTTTCTACTATGGAGAGGATCTGCTGGGCAGTGAAATCGGCGCGGCGTCCAAAAATGTCATCGGCATTGCCGCCGGGATGCTGGACGGCATGAAGCTGACGACGCTCAAGGGGGCGCTGATGTCGCGCGGGACACGCGAAATTGCCCGCCTGATCCGCGCGATGGGCGGGAATGAGTTGTCTGCTTACGGGCTGTGCCACCTCGGCGACTACGAGGCGACCGTGTTCTCGCCCTTCAGCCACAACCGGACATTCGGCGAGGCATGGGTCACGCACAGACCGTACACCGAGCTGGCAGAGGGCTACGCCACCGTGCGCGCCATGTGCCTGCTGGGCGACCGGTACGGCGTGGATCTGCCCATCTGCCGGGCGGTGTACCGCATCCTTTACGAGAACGCAGACCCGATCGCGGAACTGCAGACGCTGTTCTCCCGCCACGTAAAAACGGAGTTCTATTTCTGAGGTTCCGGCAGGCTGCGTGCCGTGCGAAAGGCAGGAGGGCATCCGTTGCGGCACGGAACCGTGCGGCTGACGCCCGCGCGGGGCGCCTGACAGAAAAGGCAGGGTTGACACGGTAGCGTGTCAACCCTGCTGACGGGTTCAGCGTCGCCTGCCGGTTGTCGGACCGGAGGTGGCATTGCCGTTGTTCGGCTTTGCCGTGGCAGGTGCCCCGGTGGCGGGCGCCGTCGTGGCGGCGCCGGGATCGGGAGTCGTTGCGGGAAGTGTGGCGGGCTCCGTGGGCGTGTGCGTCGCCGGTGCGTGCGTCGTGGAGGGCGCCACCGTGACGGTCGCGGGCTTGCCGGTAGAGCTGTCGGTTTCGGTGCCGTTGCCGCCGCCGCAGGAGGCGAGCAGCAGCGTTGCCGTCAGTGCCGCCGCGCCGGTTGTCAGCAGTCCTGCCGCCAGGAGACTGCCTCTTTTTCTGTTTCGTCTCATAGTATGACCATACCTTTCTTTTTGTGGCATAAAAAGCCTGAGGGAGCCGTCCGGGCGCCATGCGCCGCACGGGAAGACAGACGGCTCTATGGGTAGTATGCGCCGCGCACGATGTAAAAAGCATAGCAATGCATGGAAAATTCCGTCATTGGGCACACGACGCCCGCCGCAGGCGATGTCGGCGGAGCGCTGACAGCCGCGGAGTCTGGGATGGGGATCTGGGACGGGGAGAGGAAACTTTATTCCGCCAATCAGAAATATTTCCGGGAAACCTCTTGACAAACTCCGGGAAATCGTGTATAATCTATTCGTTGTCGATTGGCGGCTGGGTGATGTTGCCGATCGGTAAGATGCGAGGGTGGCGGAACTGGCAGACGCGCACGTTTGAGGGGCGTGTGGTTCACACCATACGGGTTCGATTCCCGTTCCTCGCACCACCGTTTCACGGAGCGAGGGTTTCGTGAACGGGTATGCGGGCATGGCGGAATTGGCAGACGCGCTAGATTCAGGTTCTAGTCGGGGCAACTCGGTGGAGGTTCAAGTCCTCTTGCCCGCACCACCTTTTCGGACGGAACGGTGCGGTTTTCCCTCTCGATATCCTCTTAATTTAATATGCGGGCATGGCGGAATTGGCAGACGCGCTAGATTCAGGTTCTAGTCGGGGCAACTCGGTGGAGGTTCAAGTCCTCTTGCCCGCACCACCAAAAAGCCTTGAAAACAATGAGTTTTCAAGGCTTTTTGCTTTTCTCTTTCCGTTGTTACACGGCGGTCGGGTGGCGGCGTGTTTATGATGTCAATTCGACAAACCGGAATTTGTTTTATAGAGGTCTTTGCAAATACACCATGTCTACAAGGTGTACACCACACTCATATATCGGGTGATCATAATGATCCGTAAAGAAATTTGGCACGATATGCGAGCGTACAAAGCCACATTTTTCATAAAAGGGTATCGTCAACGGGCTGTCGCCGGTTCCCACTTGCAGTATCGAAAATTGTCTGCGGTATTTTTCAACAAGAAATTCAATCAGTGCTTGGGCATAACCTTTTCGCTGAAATGGGGGAACAGTAGCGATATTCTTAATTTCAAGTATTCCATTCCCTTCGTCCGTTACGACACACTCGCATTTCACTCCGTCATCATCAAGAACATACATTTTACCTTTATAGAGATAACGGTCAACCATATCTTCCTGCTCATCCGCCAATAGGAGCGAATCAAGATATTGTTTTTTGTTTTCCATAACTTCTGCAATTCTCATCAATCACACCTGCAAATCCCGATTTATCGATATCTTATCCTTGTTCTTTTATATACATTTCAAACTGCCCCCGCATAGCTTGCAGGCGTTTGGTCACGGCGCTGTGCGTCTTATAACCGAGTGCCTCTGCAATTTCCTCAGTTGTGCGGGCGTATTTTTTTCATCGAAGGCAGGGATGTTTCCGGTAAAATCATGCGTTTCATAATATGCCTGAAGCACATCCCGCGTCTTTTTGTCGTATGGCATGGCGAGTCCTTCCACTACATATTTTTATAATCGTTCCCCCACTTTGCCATAGCATCCGCGCTTTTTCAAGCCCTTAGCCAAGGGTTACTTTTTTATTACCGAGGCACAAAAAAGTGCGTACTTTACAAGCCGAGAAACCTGTTGTATACTGTTCTTGCAAGCAGGGGAACGGATCCGCCCCAAAGCAAAAAATCAAAGAAAAAAGATAAAACAGGAGATCATGTGCTCGGCGGTTCAGTCCGGTATCCCCGCATGTGCCAGGAACTTTTTATCCGACTGTATCGCATGCGTTACAAACTTTCCGTCGCAAAACAGCGCGTAAGTCGTAACGGGGGTCGGCGCGTTCTGTGCCTTTTCTCTGCTCTCTATGTGAATAGTCTTTAGCGAAATGCCGTGTTCCTTTGCCGCTTCCCTTACTTTCGGCACCCAATAATACGTAAACGGACACTGGTCGGTATAATATAGGACAAATCCGTCCTCGTTTACCGTCGGATGCTTGGCGCATTCTCTGAATTTTGGCGGCTCAGCGTTCGGCACAATGGGCAAATACATAAGGTTAATCCCGCAATCGGACACATCTGCGACGGAAAAGCCCTTGTACTCCATATATTTCGGATCGGAAAGAAATTCCCTCTTGCGTCCTTCGGCAGATAGGATGCAGACGCCTTTTTTACCTTGAGCTACGGCGTCATTTATGCACTCGTTCAAAAGGTCGTTGGAATATCCGTGCCCTTTCATAGAACCCGCAATCCACAGGCAGTTGATATAGATGTAACTGTCTGCTTCAATGGGTACCCATGCGCTTTCAGCCGGAATATACTCGATAAAGCACTTGCCGCGTTCCTCGCTTCGATAAAAAACAAGTCCCTCGTCTAAACGCTGTTTGAGCCATTCCTTTTTGGCGAGGCTCTGCTTGCCCGACATGGCACAGCAGATGTGCTCCCTGTCGATGTTTTCCTTCGTAATACGGATGTAATTCATATTTTTTCCTCGCATGTTGTAAACGATACTTAGCTCACCGCGACATTTCTTCCCGCGCCGCCAATATCGCGCATCTATACACGCGATCCAAATGGCAATTTGGGGGTTTCTCTTTCTGTTGTTACACGGTGGTCGGGGGATGCACCACCTGAGAGTTCACTTCCAAAAGGTGATATGGCGGTGGGTTTGTTATTTCTTTCATTGACGAACTTAATTTCGCTTTTGATCATCCTCGCCGTGAATTCGTGCGTTCATTTTTTTGATGCGCCTCTTCCAAAGCAAATACTGTGAAATCCAGACCGCCGCAAAAAACATCACGAAGATTCCCACATAGGAAAGAACACCGGCAATTGAGTGCTTCATCCAATTAGCAAAATAAGCAATCGGCAGCATAACCACGCTGATAACCAAAAAGTATACGCCGCTTTGCTTTGCAAGGCTCCATGAATCAATTTCCCAAATCACGGACGCCATCGCAAATCCCCCACCAAGGATGGCGCACAGGATCGTCTGCAAAATAACTGCATTCAGTTGGTTCCCCGTCGTTTGGATCAGTTCCGGCGTGACAGGGTAAAAAGAGCCGTCTCCGATGCAGATGGAGATCAGCAGCGTAATGACAAACCCGATGGCGATTCCGACGGGCAGTCCGAACAATCCGCGCAAAATCACTTTCTTTTTCATTTTTACCACCTCATAATCCCAATAATTGTTTGATTTTAGCAACATACCGCCTGGAAACATAAGTAACCGTTCTATTTGAGAGAGAAACGCATATAGTTCCCGTAAAGCTCAGATCGAAGCCCCTGACTTTTTTCAGGTTAATAATCTCGCTGTTTGATATGCGCACGAAGGAAGCGTTCGCAAGACGTTGCTCCGCTTCGTACAGCCGCAGGCGGAGCAGAAATGCGTCGTTTTTCGTTTCGGCATAGACCTTGCCGCCAGAAGCATAGATTCTATCAATCTCGTTTGGCTCCAGCACGGTCACCTGTTCATCCCGAAACCCCGCAAGCACCTCCGATGGCTCCACCGAAAGCTTCTTTATAATTTCGTTAATCTTGTCAGTGACCCTGTCTGTCACGATGACGATTTTCGGTTCGGTGCAGCTCTCCTCAATTTTGATCTCAATCTTCAATCCTATTCCCTCCTTTCCGCGGTTACATTATAAAGGAGCGGGAAAATAAATTCCACTATTTCCCGATAGGTGGTTGTTATTGCCTCACAGATGGCAAACAAAAGCAAACAGCTTATGAATTTTTGCGTTTCATAGTGGCAATTATTCTTTCCGGAATCCATTATACCATTTTTTCGGCTGTTTTTCAAGTCGTTATGCTTGCAATGCTCACGGTTTCATGTTATTGAACCGATAGCAAAAAGGACAGGCATTTTGCCTGTTCTTTGGGCGCGGCGCCGCCGAACTTGTTTCTTAATTGTGAATTTCGCGCGTCTCCTCTTGACAGGCGTCACAGACTGTGCTATAATGATTCGGTCGCGGGGTGTGGCACAGCTTGGTAGTGCGCTTGGTTCGGGACCAAGAGGCCGCAGGTTCGAATCCTGTCACTCCGACCATATCGAGTGTTCATAACAGACCTTACGGGTTTGGTATGGACACTCGATGTTTTTTGCCTGAAATACTGTTTTTGCTATTGCCGTGCAGGTTCTCCGCACGGCTTTTTCTTTTAGGTCAAGCGGTGGGAATCAGCGTTTCACTGTGTTGGTATAGTTCGGTGCGCGGTACTCTCGCTTACGCTGTCTGCTCCCCGCTCACATACCGGATTGCCACACCCGGTCTTGTCTCCATCAGAACCGGAGTCTTTTGCACATACGGGACATCAATCACGCCGACAAACCGATAATGAATCACAACCTTCTGCGTTCGGCTCTTTCCCCTGCCCTGTACAGCGTGGATGTCAATGCGCTCAACCAATTCGTGAAGCACGGTCGGGGTCAGCGTCTCCTTCTGCAGGAAGGAACGGATGGCTCGGAGGAAACCGTCTTTTGCGGTCTGCATACCGGACAGGCGGTTCAGACGCTCGGTCAAATCGAAAATCCGCTTCTTCAGTTCCGCTTTTTCTTCCTCGTACTTTTTGGAAAGTTGCATGAACCATTCGTCGCTGACCTTTCCGTTGACATTATCCTCATAAATGCGTTCGTACAGTTTCAGAACCTCGGCATTGCGGGCTTGGGCAGCGGCGAGACCGGCTTCCAACCGTTTTTGCTCCGCCATCATATCCGCATCCGTCTTCTGACGCAAAAGTTCCGCAAAAGCGTCCTCATCGCAGGCAAGGAAGGTGGCAAGCCGCCGGAGTTCGGAGAGAACAACCTCGGTCAGCGCGTCTTCCCGGATATAGTGGTGATCGTTGCAGGTGCCTCTCGTTCCCTTGTACGCTAACGTTCTCGACGCTCGACAAATCAACCGGGTAAAGATCCCAGAACGTTGCATCTGATATTAAAATATCGTTGTTTTGAGTTTCGTGGTCATTAATCATTATGCATTTCTCCAGCAGTTTTATCGTCAATAGAGTATGACTCTCTAAGCCTGTCAATTGCCATTTCGGGACTCATGGTGTGGTACATAAGATAGACCACATTCATTGTTTTTGCCGGGGCTTGCTTGTAGATTTCGCGGCTGCTCTCACCGGTATAGAAGTGCCAGTAGCGATAGATATAGCCCATCCAATACAGCGCTTCTTTATCGTAAATCTCGCCGTCTTTGATAAGCTGATCGGAAAGCTCATCCTCCATACGGGAGAGGATATAAGCTTTGCCTGCCCATTGAATATGATGAAACTCTTTATCCATATCAGCAGCAACAGCCAAACTCATATACGCCTTGACGAAGGCTTCACTTGCGTATCCCCGTTCAGCTGCAAGCTCAAACAGTTGCCCTTGCGTATCGCACAGAGCCATTTGTAAGGAATTCAACATATCATTCGCCTCTCAGAATCTCGTCGAAGAATTTGCCTTCCCGACGATACTTTACTTCGATTTCTTCCGCCAGAGCCACACCTTCTTTTCTTCTTTCTGCACTCATATCCTTGAGCAGTGCGAGCTCTAACGGTGAAAGCGGTTCTTCTTTCAATATTCTGATCTGCCTGCACGCTTTTTCGGAAATCGCAACATACTGTTTGCCGAGATCAAGCGCGGATAGACAGTGTATCAACGCCACGTCGGTGAGCGTTTTATTAAAAAAGCGGAAAAGCTCGGTATACATACGGTCGTTTGCAATATAACCGATAATCACGTCATAGCCGTCTGCCATGTGCGCATATTTCTCATAAACAGCGGTACCTTTGGCACTTTCCATCTCCTTGCGATGGTAGGCAATCAGCATCGCCCAGTCCATGCCGACATCGACAGTCAGCACTTTCAGTCCTGTCAATTCAAGCTCGACTGCATAGAACTTGGGTTTGTCCTCATTACAGATCAGCGTCAGCGGTTGAAGCGTGCTGGTTCCCATATAGAAACCGCGACCGAAATCACATTCCTCGCGGCTGATCGGTGCAACATCACCGGTAATTCCTTTTTTTGATCCGTGATAGAGGATCAGCTTGTTATCTGTATCGGCGTATGCCTTGGTGTCAACAATGAGTTTTGCGACATCAATCGAACGTTCTTTGCAAAAATTATATAATTGCGTCTGCGCCATACGATTCGGGAGTGTTTTTCCGTTTTCCCATCGATTGATGGAAAGCGGCGTTGTGCCAAGGGAAGACGCAAACTGCTCCTGATTCATATTTGCCGCAGTACGGATTGCTTTGATCAAATCTTTCATGCTATACCGCCTATCATTTGTAATCAAGTTTAATTATATACTATGATAGGCGATTTGTCAAGAGTGCAAGTATTGTTTTGTGTGTAGACAGGATTTTTTCTTTGCCTACTGCGGCGTAAAATAAGGGTTTTTGAAGTTCTATCGGAACAATGTTCGGAACTATATGCGGAACAACGTTCGGAACTATACCGCCGCGTTTTTGGATATTGTTCCGATAGAAAAAGGGCAGGCGATTTTGCCTGTCCTTTTGGTGTAGCATCCGTTGAAAAGGTATAAATACGGATTTTTGCCGCATACTATATTGACAAACGAACGAAAAAATGCTATACTATTCGTTGAAAAGGTGTAAATACGAATTTTCGACGCATGAGGAGGCTTGCCATGATTGAAAGAAAGCAATATTTGGATCAACTGATATCCAAGAAAGAGAATGGGATGATCAAGGTTATCACCGGCATCAGGAGATGCGGCAAATCTTATTTGCTGTTTGAAATTTACCATCAATACCTGAATTCTATCGGTGTTGACGATGAGCATATCATCGAGCTTGCGCTTGATGATGACGAAAATATCCGATACAGAAACCCCATAGAGCTTGGCGAGTACATTCGCTCGCTTCTCGTGGATAAGGACAAAATGTATTATATTTTTCTTGACGAGATACAAAAAGTCAAAACCATCAAAAATCCTTATCTTGACGACAGTGACGATACCGTCGGATTTGTTGACGTGCTGCTCGGACTCATGAAAAAGAAAAACGCCGATGTGTATGTCACCGGCTCAAATTCAAGAATGCTGTCCTCCGATATTCTCACCGAGTTCCGCGGCAGGGGTGACGAGGTTCGCGTGTACCCGCTGACTTTTGCGGAGTTTTACGCTTCGTTTGAGGGCGACAAGCACGACGCCTGGCAGGAATATTACACCTACGGTGGTATGCCTTATGTGAGCCGCCTGAAGGATCACAGAAGCAAGGCACAGTATCTGACCGATTTATTTGAAAACATCTATCTGAAGGATATTTTGGAGCGTCACAATATTCAGGATAAAAATGTTCTTGACGATCTTCTTGATGTCATTTCTTCCGCTGTCGGCTCTCTGACCAATCCGAGCAGAATCGCCGATACTTTTGCAAGTATCAATCAGTTGAAAATCAGCCCCGAAACCATTGCCCGTTATCTTGATTATTTTGCGGATGCTTTTATGATCAGCCACGCCAAGCGCTATGACATCAAGGGACGTAAATATATCGGTTCGCCTCAAAAATACTATTACTCCGACATCGGACTTCGCAACGCAAGACTCAACTTCCGGCAGACCGAGGAAAACCACGTCATGGAGAACATTATCTACAACGAGCTGATTGTCCGTGGATTCACTGTGGATGTCGGCGTTGTCGAATACAATTACAAGGATGCCGATGGCAAGAGCAAAAAGACCAATTTAGAGGTTGACTTCATTGTAAGCGACGGAAACAAAAAGTTCTACATTCAGTCGGCACTGACGGTTGGCGAAGAAGAAAAACGGCTGCAGGAGGTTCGTCCTTACAGCCGGATTGCCGATTCATTTACCAAGGTCGTGATCGTAAAGGATAATATCATCCCGTGGCGCGACGAAAACGGAATCCTTTATATCGGCATTGAAAAGTTTCTGCTTGACCCGACAGCCGTTTCTCACTGTGCCGACGGAATTTGAAAATCGTTTTCTTTGCCTACTGCACCTCAGTCTTTGCGCTGTGAATGAGTTGACTTCCAAGCGATTTTATGCTATACTGAAGGCAGAAAAAAGCAGTTTGCGCAGTCACCTGCGGGCTTCACGATATGACGGAAATCTATGCGGGATTCATTGCTGACCACACCTTTGACCACTTACGGCTTCGGACTACCCGGATTCAGTGCCGCGAAGAGCACACGAAAGCAGTCAATCCGGACGCAAAAGCCCCGAAAAGCCCGTAAAATCACGTAAAAAATCAGGTTTTTAGCGTTTGGGACTTCGATGCCGTCGGTTCGAATCCTGTCACTCCGACCACATACGAATAATCCGAACACTTTCCGAATAGGAGAGGCGTTCGGATTTTTTGTTTCTATCGAATATCCGAATTTCAATGCGTTGCATTCACTTTGAGAAATTGCTATCACCGCCAAACCGCATGATTTTTCCAAACGCCTATTGCATTTATCCCGCAGATAGAGTATAATGGGAGGGATAACAGCTACCCGCTGACAAAGGCAAGAAAGAGGTATATATCATGCAGCATATCCAGATCGCCATAGACGGTCCGAGCGGAGCCGGGAAGTCCACAATATCCAAAGCCATCGCGGCAAGACTGGGGATCGTGTACGTGGATACGGGCGCACTGTACCGCACAGTGGGCTACTATGCCCGCTCACAGGGGATTTCCCTGCCCGCCATCGCCGCCGTGGTCGATAAACTGAGTGACATACACGTTGAGGTCCGGTACGTGGACGGCGTGCAGAACGTCTTCCTCAACGGCGAAAATCTGGGAGACCGCATCCGCGAAAACGAGATTTCCCTGTACGCCTCCGCCGTGGGCGCCCTGCCTCCGGTTCGCGCTTTCCTGCTGGATACGCAGCAGCGCATCGCGCGGGAAAACAGCGTCATCATGGACGGGCGCGATATCGGCACGGTCATCCTGCCCGATGCGCAGGTCAAAATCTTCCTGACAGCCTCCAACGAAGCGCGCGCACGCCGCCGCGTCGCCGAGCTGGCGGAGAAGGGTATGCCCGTGGATTACGAAACCGTCCTCGCCGATATGTACAAACGCGACGAGGAGGATCGCACCCGCGCGGTTGCGCCCGCCGTGGCGGCGCCGGATGCCATCCGCTTCGACAATTCCGGGCTGACCTTTGAGGAAAGCGTGGAGGCAATCCTCAACCTCATCCGCGAAACACTTGCCGGAAAGGGGCTGAGTCTGTGAGCAAGCAAGTCACCGAAACGGCGGCTCTGTCCCCCGAGGAGCGCCGCGCACGCAACCGGAAGCACTGCCGCAGCGGGCTGTATAAGGTCGTACACGCCGTGTTCGCCGGTCCCATACGCCTGTTTCACCGCATCCGGGTGAAGGGGCGCGAGAACGAGCCGCGCCGTGGGGACGGCTCCTATCTGGTCATCTGCAACCACCTGACATGGCACGATCCCATTTTCCTGTGTGCCAGCCTGCGGCAGCAGCAGCCGCACTTCATGGCGAAAAAGGAGCTGTTCCGCATTCCGGTCTTCAACTGGATGATCCGCGCGCTGGGCGCTTACCCGGTCAACCGGGGAGGTGCCGATGTCGGCGCCATCCGGCATACCATCCGGATGCTGGAGGACGGCAAAACCGTCGGAATGTTCCCGCAGGGGCACCGCAACAACGGCGTTGATCCCCGCACAACCAAGATACACGCCGGCGCTGCCATGATCGCCCTGCGGGCGGGTGTGCCCATCCTGCCGGTGTTCATCCGCGTGCCGGACAACCGGATGCGTGCCTTCTGCCGCAAGGAGGTCATCATCGGCAAGCCCATCACGCCGGAGGAAATGCACTACGACCCGGAGGCGCCCGGTGAGTACGACCGCATCATGCGGATGGCGTTTGAGCGCGTCTGCGCCCTTGGGGACGAAACGCCGTGAGCCGGGAGGTCATTATCGCGCAGGGCGCCGGATTCTGCTTCGGCGTTGCCCGCGCAACGGCGGCGGTCGAGCGTGAGATTGCCGCGCACGCGCCCGGCGAACGCATTTTCACGCTGGGGCGGCTGATACACAACGAGATCTATACCCGCCGCCTGCAGGAGGGCGGCGTGGAGGTAATCGGCACCGAGGACATCCCCCGCCTGTGCGGGGAAGCGCGGGAAGACGCGCCGGTGCGCGTGTTTATCCGCGCCCACGGCATGACTGCCGGGACCGAGGCACTGCTGCACGCGTGCGCCGCGCGCAACCCGTACTTCACCTTTACCGACTGCACCTGCTCCTTCGTCAAGAAGATACACCGCATCTGTGCGGAGCAATCTGAACTTTGTCGCGCGGCGCGCGAGGCGACCGGGCAGGACGACCGCTTCCTGCTGGTGCTCGGCTCGGCGGATCACCCGGAGGTCGTCGGATTCCTCAGCCGCTTTGAAGGGGAGAAGCACGTTTTTTCCTCGGCGGCGGAGCTGGAGTCTTTGCTGCGTGCCCCCGGAAACGCGGTCAAATGGGGCTCCATGACGCCGATTCTGGTCGCGCAGACCACACATAACCTGAAAGAATGGGAAATGTCAAAAAAAATTCTCAAAAACCTCTTTACAAATTCTCTTATTTTTGATACAATATGCAGTGTTACGGAATCCCGGCAGCAGGAAGCCGCCGCTCTCGCACGCGAATGTGATCTCATAATCGTGATAGGAGGCAGGGACAGTTCAAACTCTGCCAAACTTTTTTCGATATGCAAAAGCATTTGCGCTGACACCGTGTGGGTCGAACGCGCCGAGGAGCTGCAGGACAGGATCCCGTTATCCCGCCGGATGGCGGGCACCCACCGCAAGGTGGGAGTCGTGGCAGGGGCATCCACCCCCCGCGATATCATTGAGGAGGTTGCAAACAACATGAGCGAACAGGCACAGAACGAGAACTTCGCCGAGCTGCTGGAAGAATCAGCACTCAAAACAATAAAGACAGGAGATACCGTAGTAGGGATCGTGACCGCGATCACGCCCGGCGAGATTCAGCTCGACCTGGGAACCAAGGTGACCGGCGTTATCAAGCTGGATCAGATTACGGATGATCCTGCGGCGAAGCTGGATCAGATGTTCAAAATCGGGGATGAGGTGGAGGCTTTCGTGATCCGTGTCAGCGATGTCGATGGCTTCGCTACACTCTCCAAGAAGCGCGTTGACTCCGACAAGAACTGGAAGAAGATCGAGGAAGCCTACGAGACGCAGGAGACTGTCGAGGGTAAGGTCATCCTGGTCAACAAGGGCGGCGTCGTGGCGCTGGTCAACTCCAATCAGGTCTTCATTCCTGCCGCACATTCCGGCGTGCCGCGCGACGGCGATCTGAACACGCTGGTGGGTCAGACCGTGTCCATGAAGATCATTGAGATCAAGGACAACAAGAAGGCAAAGGGCTCCATCCGCAAGGTTCTGCAGGAGCAGCGCAATGCCCGCGAGAAGGAGTTCTGGGAGAACATCGAGGACGGCAAGGTGTATCAGGGCGTGGTCAAGAGCATGACCAGCTACGGTGCGTTTGTGGATCTGGGCGGCGTGGACGGAATGGTTCACTCCACCGAGCTTTCCTGGAAGCACATCAAGAGCCCTGCCGAGGTGGTTTCCATCGGTGACGAGATTACGGTCTTTGTCAAGAGCTTCAACGCAGAGAAGAAGCGCATCTCGCTCGGCTACAAGACCGAGGCGACCAACCCGTGGTACATCTTCACGCACACCTACGCCATCGGCGATGTGGCTCCCGTGAAGATCGTCAGCCTGATGCCCTTCGGCGCGTTCGCGGAGATCGTGGACGGTGTGGACGGTCTTATCCACATTTCCGAGATCGCAGACCACCGCATCGGCAAGCCTGCCGACGTCCTGCAGGTTGGTCAGGTCGTGGATGCCAAGATCCTGGACATCGACTCCGAGAAGCAGAAGGTCGCGCTCTCTATCCGCGCTCTGCTGGAGGCTGCCCGGGACGAGGAGGAAGCTATGCCCGAAGAGATCCCGGAGGATGTTGTGGTCTACTCCGACGAGGAGTGATACTGTCCCAAGCCAAAAAACAGGAGACTTCCCAAGCGGAAGCCTCCTGTTTTTTGTGCAGGGCATCTCAAAATACGGATCCGTGAACGCCGCGGTCAGTTCGCGTAGGCGTTGTACAGCGAAACGTGATCCCGGATGCACGTAAGGTAGCCATCGCTTCCGGTCGCCTGCGAGGTCACGCATATGTACGCATGTCCGTCCGCGCCGACCGCGTAGCTTGCCAGGCAGAATCCGGAATTGTTGCCCGCGTAACCGGTTTTGCCCGCCGTCATGGTCAGCGAGTCGGGCTTGCCCTTGTCTGCCTGCGACAGAAGCGTCAAAAACTTGTTGGAAACATAGTAGGTAAAGCTGTACCCGGCGTCCCTGCCCGTCGTTTTCGTGCAGGTCGCATTGTAGGAATCGGTGGTCAGTATCCGGCGACAGAGCGACATCCGCATCGCGTAGGAGAGGATAGCCGCCATATCGCGGCAGGTGGAGTAGTTCGCCTCGTCCTGCAAGCCGGTCGGGTTGGCGAAGTGTGTATTCGTCAGTCCCATTGCCGACGCCTTGCGGTTCATCAGCTGAACAAAGGACGCCTCATCCCCGGCGATATAGCGCGCCAGCTCACTGGCGGCAATGCCGTCCGACTGGAGAGCGGTAAGGTACAGCAGCGCCTCCACGGTCAACTGCTCGCCGGCTTCCAGCCCCATGCCGGACGAACCGGCAAGGCGCATCGCCTCATACACCGCACTGCTCACCGTGACCTTGTAGGACAGGCTGACCGACTCCGACAGATTTTCCACCGCCACGATCAGCGTCATGATCTTGGTCATGGACGCGGGGTACATCTTCTCGTCCGCCAGTCTGGACGCCACGACCTCCCCCGCAGACAGATCCACCATGACCGCGCGCGCGGACCGGATGCTGTTCTTGCCGATGACACGGCTGTCTGCGGCGAACGGGAAGGTCACGGTGCCTGTCGGTCCGTCCGCGAAGGGATGACTGCCCGGCGTTGCGATGGGGTTCCCGGTCTCGGGCGGCTGATTCGGGATGTCGTCCCCCGAAGGCGCAACCGGCTCGCGCTCCAGGAAGATCACCTTTCTGGCAAGCAGGAGCGATCCGGTTATCAGCAGCAGAACCGCAAGTACAGCCGCCAGCAAAACGACGATTTGCCGGCTGTGGGGGGAAGTATTATGCAGTCCGGCGCGCCGCGCGGGCACCGGGCGCCCTGCGGGCTTTTGTGCAGGTCTGGGTGCGGTTTGGCGCGGCGCATATGCCGTATCCGGCACACGGCGGCGCGGCTGTGCAGGGCGCGGCGCACTGCGTGTACGGTCACACACTGCCGCAGGGGACGCGTTGCGGGATGTCCCTGCCCTGCGCCCGTCCCGGGCGGGAGCCGTCCGTCCCGCGCCAGCCTGTTCCGATCTGTTATCCTTCATAGTGTTCCTCCTGTAAGAGCCATGGAGCATGCCGGCGCGGCTGTCCCATGCGTACAGAAAAGGGTCGCCGCCCAAGGGGGTTCCCCCGAAGACCCGCGCCCGAACGGACGCGCAGCGGCTTCTGAAGAGACGCACCACGCAGCAACCCATTTTCTGTCTGTTCTTCCGTATTCCCGACTCCGGGAACGCTCTCTATGCGGCTCGGCTCAATTGCCGGCGATGCAGTACAGCGCCACGATCAGGACGAAGAACACCGTAGACAGAACCGTCGTCAGGATACGAAGCGTTCTGTCCTTCCGACCGGACTTACCTTTACCGAAGAAGGTATCCGCGCCGCCGGCGATGGCGCCGGACAGCTTCTTGTCCTTGCCGGACTGCAGCATAACCGCCACCACAAGTCCCAGCGACAGCACAAGCAGCAGGATTCCCATAATCAGTTCGACAACTGCCATTTCCATGATACTTGACTCACTTCCTCATTCACACCCTTGCGGGCTTTCTTGCACAACTGCACGCAACGGTGCATGACTGGATGGTATTATACCATATCTTCCGCAAAAATGCAAGGGGTTTTTCAAAAAAAGCTACGGCAACAGGATTTATTTTGAGGCGCCGGAGCAGGAAGCATATTTCGTGCCCGGCGGGGGGGCTGAACCCCAGCGACACTTGTTCGCCCTGCCCCGGGGGAGAGGACCATCTCAAACGCCGAAGTTCCTCTCCCCCGGTCCCCCCTCTCCTTGGCTGCCGGCACTGCCAATAGAAAAGCTGTTCTATCGGTTTTGCGGCAAGTTGGCGATTCCGAAGGCACACCCCTCCGGACGAGTGGTTCGCCTCCCCTGTTCCAGTGCCGCCCGGGTTCAGGCGCGGGGATGCAAGGGGCGGAGCCCCTTGCATGAAATAACCTTGGTCTCCCCCTT